>ERZ808252.240-NODE-240-length-58276-cov-21.472063_pt1 | contig 58276 bp, 55 predicted proteins | sample MGYA00521242_ERZ808252 | MGnify/ENA primary metagenome ERZ808252 (study PRJEB31516, sample SAMN03275581) | gut metagenome | biome: mammalia-associated habitat; material: feces | host: Papio cynocephalus | place: Kenya | collected 2012-08-07 ... | reverse complement strand
CTCAAACCCGCGACACTCAGAACCGGAATCTGATGCTCTATTCAACTGAGCTACGAGGCCGTTAATATGTACTTGCAGCACAAAACCACTGCAAAATTAACCACAACATACTTAACCACCAAATTATTTAGACGCCAAAAGCGTCATTAAATAAGTGGAAAAAACGTAATTTTGCGATGCAAAAAAACAAGTAGTTAGCAATGAAAAAAATCGCGGCATTATTATCAGGCGGAGTTGACAGTTCTGTTTCAGTTTTTCTTTTGAAGGAACAAGGTTTCACCCCCGACCTGTATTACATTAAAATAGCCAGCGATGACTCCGAGAACTGGGACTGCTCCGAAGAGGAAGATTGGGAAATGGCCAGTCTTGTTGCCAAAAAATACGGCTGCAAACTCGACAAGATAGACCTCCACCGCGAATATTGGGACAACGTTGTGGGATATTCCGTCGATCGTCTGCGCAAAGGGCTTACACCCAATCCTGATGTTATGTGCAACAGACTGATAAAGTTCGGGGCTTTCTATGATAAAATAGGTTGCAACTACGACTTTATTGCAACCGGACATTACGCCTCAACCGAAAAGGACGAAAACGGCAACGTGTGGCTGACAACAAGCCCCGACCCGGTAAAGGACCAAACCGATTTTCTCGCCCAGCTCGACAACTTGCAGATTTCACACGCCATATTCCCCATTGGCAAACTTATGAAAGAAGACGTGCGCCGCATTGCCGCCGAGCAGGAGATTCCTTCCGCAAAAAGGAAAGACAGTCAGGGCATATGCTTCCTTGGCAAGATTGACTACAACGAGCTTGTGCGCCGCCATCTTGGCGAAAAAGAGGGGCTTATTGTTGACAGGCAAACGGGCAACATTCTTGGTAGGCACAAAGGCTACTGGTTTCACACCATAGGCCAGCGCAAAGGCCTGGGGCTTGCAGGAGGACCGTGGTATGTGGTGGGAAAGGACATACACAGAAACATTGTTTATGTGAGCAGAGGTTTTCAGACGCCCGATGCTTACGGCAGAACTTTCCACATTGTTGAACCGCATTTCATTACACTCAACCCATTCGATAAAGACGGCGAATATCACATATCGTTCAAAATTCGCCACACTCCAATCGTAATTCCCGCCACACTGCAAAAAAGCGGCGATGAATATAAGGTGGTTTCCGCCCACCCGGTGCAAGGCATCGCGCCGGGGCAGTTTGCCGTTATCTACGACAAACACTTTCACCGCTGCATAGGAAGCGGCGAAATAGCGGAATACAACACATCCGACAAAGACAGGCAGAAAGATATATAGTATATGTATGACCAGGAAAAAATAAAGCCCTACTCCGCCAACGGCAAAAAAGGAAGCCAAGTGGCGGAAATGTTCGACAACATTGCCCATTCATACGATTTTCTAAACCATTCCCTGTCGTTTGGCATTGACAAGATATGGCGCAGGGCGGCAATCAAGTCGCTTGAGCCCTACAACCCGCAGGATATTCTTGATGTGGCCACCGGCACGGGCGACTTCGCCATACTTACCGCGCAAATGCTGAAACCCCGTAGACTCGTGGGTGTTGACATTTCGGAAGGTATGATAGCCGTTGGGCGGGAAAAGGTTGAGAAAAAGGGATTGTCTGCCACCGTTACGCTAAATATCGGCGATTGTATGCACCTTTCGTTTCCCGACAACAGCTTCGACGCCGTTACCGTGGCATATGGCGTGAGGAATTTCGAGAATCTTGACCAAGGGCTTAGGGAGATGCACCGCGTTTTGCGCCCCGGAGGCCGCCTGGTAATAGTGGAGCTTACAGTTCCTTGCAAATTCCCGATGAAACAACTGTTCACGATATACTCCAAGATTGTGTTCCCCGTAATGGGAAGGCTTATCTCCCACGACAACAGCGCATACAAATATCTTCCCGCCACCATGAAAGCCTTTCCCCACGGTCCGCAGATGAAAAACATCCTTGAGCGGGCCGGATTCGAAAACGTAAAATACAACGGCTTTGTATTGGGCATAAACACCCTTTATGAGGCGCAAAAACAATAAGACATGACTGAGCTTTACGGTTTGATAGGATACCCGCTGGGGCACTCATTTTCGGCAAAATATTTCGCCGAAAAATTCGCGGCTCAAGGCATTAACGCAGCTTACCGCAACTTCGCCATTGAAACAATCGACCTGCTTCCGGGCATATTGAAAAGCAACCCCACGCTTCGAGGCTTCAACGTAACCATACCTTACAAGCAGCAGGTAATGCGCTATCTTGACAGCATAGACGAAACCGCCGGTATAATAGGAGCCGTAAACGCAGTATGTGTAAGCCGGACCGGCAACGACATAAAACTCATGGGGCATAACGCCGATGTAATCGGTTTCACAGAATCACTGCGCCCGCTACTTAAACCACAGCACAAGAACGCCCTTGTGCTCGGCACGGGCGGCGCGTCAAAAGCCGTTGTGTACGGTTTGCGACAGCTCGGCATAAAGCCACAATATGTAAGCCGCACAAGGCGCGAGGGCATTATCGCATACGAGGACATTACTCCCGAAACACTCGGAGAATACAAGCTAATAGTAAATTGTACCCCACTCGGAATGTTCCCGAACGTAAACAGTGCCCCAAACATTCCGTACCACGCCCTAACGCCGGAACACCTGCTGTATGATTTGGTTTACAATCCCGAGGAAACCCTTTTTCTGCGAAAAGGACGCGAACAAGGCGCTGCCGTTAAAAACGGCATCGATATGCTGCACTTGCAAGCCGAAGCCTCTTGGAATTTTTGGAACAAATAATGCCGCCACGGCTTTGTGCTGTTGTAAGAAATCGCTAATATTGCAGTATCAAAAACTTAAAAACTTATTATCATGATCAGAGTAAATTGTTTTGCCAAAATCAACGACACAGCCCACAAAGGCGAAGTTATTGAAAATGCGAAAAAGCTCACCGAGGCTTCCCTTAAACACGCCGGGAACATAGCATACGACATTTTCACGAGCGAAACTCGCCAAGACGTGGCCATGATTTGCGAAACATGGAAAGATGCAGAGGCACTGAAAGCCCATATGGCAACAGAGGAGTTCAAGCTCTATGTTGGAAACATCGAGAAATATGCCACAATGAAAATAGAGCAGTTCGAGTTCTGACAATTACAAAAACAACCAATGCGCGTGTGGGAACAAAACTTGCACGCGCATTTTTCGTAATCCGCTCAGCCGCATAAGCCGATATGCACACGCAAATGTCAGCACAAAATATGGAGCTTACGGCAAAAACAACGATTAAAACTTTGCCTGTCAAAATAAAAGCCGTAAATTTGCACCGCTTTTTAGGCGAATAATAAAATAAAATCAGTATATAGCAATGAAAAAAGGCATTCATCCCGAAGATTACCGTCCCGTGGTATTCAAAGATATGAGCAATGGCGATATGTTTCTTTCGCGCTCTACCTGCAAAACTAACGACACCATAGAGTTTGAAGGCGAAACCTATCCTTTGGTCAAGCTTGAAATTTCCAGCAGTTCACACCCATTCTACACTGGAAAGAACAAGCTGGTTGACACCGCAGGTCGCGTTGACAAATTTATGAGCCGTTACGGCAAGACAAACAAGGCTAAGTAAGCAACCAAGCCATCAAGAAATCAGAACGAGGGTTTGCCCAAAGGGCAAATCCTCGTTCTTTTTGTTCGAAATTTTCTCTTTTGCTTTTTACGGTTCACAAGCCGTTGTTAAAGGCCGAAACGCCAGTCCATTGTAAACAAGCCGCTGCAAAATTAGCATAACACTCAAAGCAGAGTGATATTCATTTTGCTGCACTCCTCACGCATTTCCTCGGGCCATATACTTGCCTGTATTTCGCCTATGTGCGCTTTTTTCAAATAAAACATGCACAGGCGCGACTGCCCTATTCCGCCGCCTATGCTTAGAGGCAGCGAACCCTCCAAAAGACGTCTGTGGAAATACAGTCGCTCGCGGTCCTCCTTGCCGGCCTCCTTGAGCTGGTGAAGCAAAGATTTCCTGTCAACGCGCACACCCATAGAAGAAAGTTCCAATGCCACGTTAAGCACATCATCCCACACCATTATATCTCCGTTAAGCCCCGGCAGCCCGTTTTCGGCAACGGTGGAATAGTCGTCATAGTCGGGGGCGCGCAAGTCGTGAGGCTTACCATCGCCAAGCGGACAGCCTATGCCTATAATGAACACCGCCCCTTTTTCGCGGGTTATGAGCTGTTCTCGCTCCTTGGGCGCTTTATCGGGATACATTCTGCGCAATTCCTCGGAATGTATGAAAAATATTTCATCGGGCAGCTGCGGCTTAATTTGGGGATAAGCTTCATAGACCATGAACTCGGTGCGCTTCAACGCCGAATATATTTGTTCCACAATATATTTCAAGAATTCGAGCGTACGGTCGCCCTGCGTAATAACCCTCTCCCAATCCCACTGGTCAACATACAGCGAATGCAGGTTATCGAGTTCCTCATCGGCGCGTATGGCGTTCATATCGGTATATATGCCATATCCCGGAGCAAAACCGTATTGCGCCAAAGTAAGCCTCTTCCATTTTGCGAGCGAATGCACCACCTCGGCTTTCATATCGCCAATATCCTTAATGTGAAACGTAACGGCACGCTCCGTTCCGTTTAGGTCGTCGTTTATACCCGTGCCCGATGGCACAAACAGCGGTCCCGTTACACGGTGCAGGTTCAAAGCCGTGGATAGGTTTTGCTGAAAAAACTCCTTTATCATCTTTATGCCGCGTTCGGTTTGCAGCCTGCCTATCTGCGGCTTATAATTTTCAATTTTCAAAATCTTGCTCATATTTCATTCTGTTTGCTCGCAAAATTAGCAATAAAACTACATATTTCGCTTTTTATATCTCATAAAATGAATAAATGTTCGTAAAAAGCATTCCACTCCTATCACAGCAAACCGTGCAAACTTCTCCGCACAATCAGTGCGCACGCATAACTGTAAAAGCGCGCCCTTCCTTGTTTTTTTTGCAATATTCAACACACGGTATTCCAATGCGCACCTCTGCCACCATTGAATGCAGCCTAACTGCACATACGAAGAAAACCTACATGGGGTGTAGAAAAAACCATGTCCTATGTAGAAAAAATTACATCAAATATAATTCAAATTACATCAGACCTTTTTTGCCCTTTTGCAACACAAAGAAACACAAAATCTTGCAAATTCCGATAGCGGCTTTGTATTCTTCTATTTTTTCACCACTATGCGTTTTTGCCTGCACTATCGCGCCCACACACCGACAACCCCCGTTTTCCTTACTGTGCGCCCACATTTTTTCTTATGCGGAGTTTGCATTTATAAAGTTTTTTTATGCTTATCAATTTCTTGTTCGCTTTTATCTTGCAGGAATGGGGTTTTATTGTTATTTTCGCAAAGAAATTGTATGGACAACATAAATCCTGTTTATGAATAAGATTATAAAGCTGCACAAAGGTTTGGACATTCCCATTGAGGGTGTTGCGGATCTCCGTGTGTCGGATGTCCGCAACGATGTTGGCAAAATTGCCATATGTCCGCCCGACTTCATCGGCTTCGTTCCGCGTGTGGTTGTTAAAGAGGGCGACACCGTAAAGGTTGGCACGCCGCTCTTCGTTGACAAGCGCAATGAGGCGCAAAAGCTCACATCGCCAGTTAGCGGAAAGGTTGCCGCCGTGGAGCGCGGCGAACGGCGCAAGCTGCTCGCCGTGGTTATAGAGAACGATGGCAAATTCCTGTCCGAAGACTTCGGAAAGTACAACGTAGACGGCATGGACGCGCAAGAGGTTGTGAAAGCGATGAACTCCGTCGGCATCACGCCATATTTGCGTCAACGTCCGTTCGACATAGTTCCCGACACAACACAAACCCCACGCGGCATATTCATATCATTATTTAGCACCATGCCACTCGCTGCAGACCGCAACTTTGTGCTTACGGACAGGGAAGACTTTTTCAAGGCCGGCGTCAAGGCCCTTTCGAAGATAGCCCCTGTAAGCGTGGGCATATCCCCAACACAACAAGCTGCATTCGGCGAAATAGACGGCGCAGAAGTAAACGTGTTCGAGGGACCCAATCCGGCGGGAAACGTGGGAGTGCAGATAAACAACACCAAACCCGTGAACAAAGGCGAGGTTGTTTGGACAATAAACCCGGAGAGCGTGGCAATTCTCGGAAAACTGCTTACCACAGGCACTCCCGACTTCACACGCCGCATTGCCCTTGCCGGTTCGGAGGTTACAGCCCCCCAATACTACGACACCATAGTCGGTGGAAGCCTGCAACCGATTGTTGAAGGCAAACTGAAACACACCGCACACGTGCGCATAATAAACGGCAACCCGCTTGTGGGAACGCCCGTTTCCGCAAACGGCTACCTTTCAGCTTATGCCGGCGAAGTTACGGTCATCCCCGAAGGCGACAACAAGAACGAAGTGCTGGGCTGGATAGCCCCGCGCACAAACGAATTCTCGGCAAGCCACGCATATCTGTCATGGCTGATGCCCGGGCGCAAATACAATCCCGATGCACGCATAAAGGGCGGGGAACGCCACATTATAATGAGCGGCGAATACGACAAAGTTTTTCCAATGGACATATACGCCGGATATTTGGTTAAGGCGATTATTGCAAAGGACATCGACCGCATGGAGGAACTCGGCATATACGAAGTTGCACCCGAGGACTTCGCCGTGGCGGAATTCGTTGACTCTTCTAAACTCGAATTGCAAAAAATAGTGCGCGAGGGGCTCGACTTCCTGCGCAAAGAGCTGGCATGACAAAGAACAAAACGGTATGAGCAAAATAAAGGAATATATTGACAAGATAAGACCGCAGTTTGAGGACGGCGGCAGACTTAAGCCCTTGCACTCGGTGTTCGAAGGCTTTGAGTCGTTTCTTCTGGTATCCTCCGCAACATCAAAATCCGGAGTATCCATACACGATGCCATCGACTCCAAGCGAATAATGTCGTTTGTGGTGATAGCCTTGATGCCCGCACTGCTGTTCGGAATGTACAACATAGGCTTCCAGAACTACAAAGCCGCAGGCGTTGACGCTTCATGGCTCACAATGTTCACATACGGTCTGCTTGTAATGCTGCCCAAGATAGTGGTATCATACATAGTGGGACTTGGAATAGAATTCGCCGTGGCACAATGGAAGCACGAAGAAATACAGGAAGGCTACCTTGTAACGGGACTTATAGTACCGATGATACTGCCGGTGAACTGTCCGCTGTGGATAATGGCCATTGCAATTGCGTTTGCAGTGGTATTCGCCAAGGAAATTTTCGGCGGTACGGGAATGAACATATTCAACGTTGCACTCGTGGCACGCGCCTTCATGTTCATCTCCTACCCTTCAAAAATGTCCGGCGACACCGTGTGGATAGCCAACGACACGGTACTCGGCCTTGGCAACAAACTTCCCGAAGCGTTCACGGCTGCAACACCGCTTGCACAGACAGGACTAGGCAAAACTCCCGATGCCACGCTGCTTGACTCCATTGTGGGTCTGATTCCCGGAAGCATTGGCGAAACAAGCGTCATAGCAATACTTATCGGAGCTATATTCTTGCTGATAACGGGCATTGCAAGCTGGAAAACCATGCTTAGCGTGTTTGTTGGCGGAGGCGTTGCCGCCGCACTTTATCATGCAGCCGGGCTCACCAACATTTCATGGTACGAGCACCTTGTGCTTGGAGGCTTCTGCTTTGGCGCAGTGTTCATGGCCACCGACCCCGTAACAAGCGCACGCACCGAGGGAGGCAAATACATTTACGGCCTTCTTATAGGCATTATAGCCGTTACAATAAGGGTTCTTAACCCAGGATACCCGGAAGGGATGATGTTTGCAATATTAATGATGAATATGTTCGCCCCCGCCATCGACTACTGCTTTGTACAAAGCAATGTGCGCCGCCGTATGCGCAGGGTAAAACAGTAAACAAACAAGCATATGAAAATCAACACAAACAGCAACGCCTACACATTGGCCTACGCATCGGCAGTGGTTGTGATTGTGGCATTCCTGCTGGCCTTCGTGTCAAAATCACTCGAACCGGCATCCCTGTCCAACGAGCGTATAGACAAGAAAAAGCAGATTCTCGCCTCGCTCAACATAAGGAACATTGACAACAGCCGGGTGGAAAGCGAATACGAAAAGAGCATAACATTCGACAAAATAATACGCATTGACGGCAGCGTATACAAAGACGGGGCAGGGAAAGACAAGGACGGTTTCAAAATCGACCCCAAGGAAATCGATGACAACCACCTGCCACTTTATCAGTGCTACGTTAACGGTCAGACGAAATACGTTATACCGCTTTACGGGAAAGGCTTATGGGGACCTATTTGGGGATATCTTGCGCTTGACGAAGACAAAAATACCGTCTTTGGGGCATACTTCAGCCACCAGAGCGAAACGGCAGGGCTAGGTGCACGAATAACCGAGGAGGATTTTCAGAAGGAATTCGTGGGTAAAAAACTGTTCGCCAACGGCGGCAGCACAGTCATGCTCGGTTTGACAAAAAAGAAAGACCCCGCTAAAGAGCAGTTTCAATGCGATGCAATCTCGGGCGCAACGCTAACCTGTAACGGCGTAACCGAGATGATACATAACTGCGTGGCAAAATACAGTGATTTCCTACTGGACAAATAAAAAAACAGAAACAAACAAAGAAGGCATATAATATGGCAAAACTCTTTTCTGTGGAAAACCGCGAAGTGTTCACCACCCCGCTGGGAAAAGACAACCCAATCACGGTGCAGATACTCGGCATCTGCTCTGCCCTTGCCGTAACCTCACAACTTGAGCCGGCAATAGTAATGGGCTTATCGGTAACCGCAATCACCGCCCTTAGCAACTTCATAGTCTCCCTGATACGCAAAACAATTCCCAACCGCATACGCATAATAGTGCAGCTTGTTGTTGTGGCCGCCTTGGTTACAATCGTGAGCATGGTTCTAAAAGCCGTGGCATACGATGTGAGCGTGCAGCTTTCTGTTTACGTGGGATTGATAATAACCAACTGTATACTTATGGGCCGCCTTGAAGCGTTCGCAATGAGCCACGCACCGTGGCCGAGCTTCATAGACGGGCTTGCAAACGGTTTGGGCTACGCCTACATTCTTGTTATCGTGGGCGGAGTGCGCGAAATTCTCGGCTCCGGGTGCCTGCTCGGTTTCAAGTTTATACCAGACGCTGTTTACAACGCCGGCTACCTTGACAACAGCATGATGACCACGCCGGCAATGGCGCTCATAATTCTTGGCTGTGTTATTTGGGTGAGCAACTCAGTTATCAACAAAAAACAGTAACGGCACCCAATAGCATCGTAAAACCTATAAAGAAAGAACAACATGGAACATGACATAGCACTGTTTATCCGCTCGGTATTTGTGGATAACATGATATTCGCATCTTTTCTCGGCATGTGTTCCTACCTTGCCGTGTCGAAAAACCTCAAGACATCATTAGGGCTCGGCATAGCCGTAACCTTCGTGCTTGTGGTAACGGTGCCAATAAACTACCTGCTTCAAACCAAGGTGCTCGCTCCGGGCTGCATACTGCCCGGCATTGACCTCACATATCTCTCTTTCATTCTTTTCATAGCTGTTATTGCGGCTATAGTGCAGCTTGTGGAAATGGTTGTGGAACGTTTTTCACCATCGCTTTATAACGCGCTTGGCATATTCCTCCCGCTAATCGCCGTTAACTGCGCCATTATGGGAGCGTCTCTGTTCATGCAGCAAAGAATAGAGATGGACCCTGCAACAGACGCACGCGCCATAGCCGGAGTTGGCGATGCAATTGTTTACGCATTCAGCTCGGGAATAGGTTGGCTTCTTGCAATCGTGGGACTTGCCGCAATACGCGAGAAAATGGCTTACTCCGATGTTCCGAAAAACCTTCAGGGGCTGGGAATAACTTTCATAACCGTAGGGCTTATGGCAATGGCGTTCATGTGCTTCTCGGGGCTGAACATATAGTATGTAGTACAGAAAACAAGAATCAATAATATGTCGCAGACAATTATAATGTTCATCACATCAAGCATAGGTGTGTTTTGGGGGGTGATAATCCTCATGGTAATCCTGCTGCTTGTGGCAAAGAGATACCTTACTCCGAGCGGAAACGTAAACATAACAATAAACGGAGACAAGAAGCTGTCAGTGCCGCAAGGCGCATCGCTGCTCTCCACCCTTGCCGAGCAAAATGTATATCTCTCATCGGCGTGCGGCGGCAAAGGCTCGTGCGGGCAGTGCAAATGCCAGGTAATAAGCGGCGGCGGCGAGGCACTTGACGTTGAAAAATCCCATTTCACGCGCCGCGAACTGCTCGACCACTACCGTCTCGGATGCCAAGTAAAGGTAAAGGGAGACATGGAAATAAAAGTTCCGCAGTCGGTGCTCGGCGTCAAGAAATACGAATGCACCGTAGTGTCGAACAACAATGTGGCATCTTTCATAAAGGAATTTATCGTTGCTCTGCCCAAAGGCGAACACATGGACTTCCTTCCCGGAAGCTATGCGCAGATTGAAATTCCGGCATACACCATGGACTACGACAAGGACATCGACAAGGAAAGCCTTGGACGCTATCTGCCGGCATGGCAGAAGTTCGGACTGTTCTCTCTGAAATGCACAAACACCGTGCCCACCACACGTGCCTACTCCATGGCCAATTATCCCGCCGAGGGCGACCGTTTCATGCTTACGGTTAGGATAGCCACGCCGCCTTTCAAGCCGAAACCGCAAGTAGGTTTCCAGGATGTAATGCCGGGCATAGCATCCTCATACATTTTCACCCTAAAGCCCGGCGACAAGGTTGTAATGTCAGGTCCCTACGGCGATTTCCACCCACGCTTCAACTCCAAGCGCGAAATGATATGGGTAGGCGGAGGTGCCGGAATGGCACCGCTGCGTGCGCAAATTATGTACATGACACGCACACTGCACACCACCGACCGCAAAATGTCATATTTTTACGGCGCACGCTCACTATCGGAAGTGTTCTACCTGAAAGACTTCCATGAACTCGAAAAGGAATTCCCCAATTTCAAATTCTACCTCGCGCTCGACCGCCCCGACCCCGAAGCCGATGCGGCGCACGTGGAATACACCCCGGGCTTTGTGCATCAGGTTATGTATGAAAAATACCTGAAGAACCACCCCGTCCCCGAAGACATAGAATACTACTTATGCGGTCCGGGCCCCATGACGGGAGCGGTTATCAAGTTGCTCGATTCTCTCGGAGTGGAGCGCGAAGACATAATGTTTGACGATTTCGGAGGCGGAGCACCCAAGAAATAATCCCATAAAGCATACAGCTTTCCTTTTTACAGAGACCGGGCGGCGCAAAGCAGTTCGGTCTCTGTCATTAATGCCTCGTGTTGCGATGAGAAATCATAAAAAAACGAGATTTTCCCATGCCCTTCGCGGCATGCCGTGCATACTTCCCATTGCCCAAGAAACCACGAAAATGCCCAAATTTGCGTAAGACACCGATTCGAAACGCAATGGCAAAGCAAAAAACACCTGCCATAACGGCTTATTTTTCAAACGTTTGCTATGGCACAAAAAAGGTCTGATGTAATTTGAATTATATCAGACATAATTTTTCCTATGTCCTATGTAGTTTTCCCCACATCATAAGCCGTTTTTCCAACTTTGATTTAGCGAAAATTTCAGGGGCGTATTGCACACGTCCTGCACGCCACCGCTTAAACCGCGCTGCAAACCGCCGTTGCAGCATTACAAAACGGCGCAATTCCGGGCGCATGCAACACGTCCCTACGGAGGCGCAAATTATTGACAAACAAACGAGTATCTGCTTACAACATATTTCGCACACTCAAAACACCATTGCGTGCCCTGCCCACATAAACCTTTTTTGCAAACCACATAATCTTGCCAAAACCATATAAGCCCCTTATTCGCACATATGCCTTTATTTCCGTTTCTCCCGCCGCTTAATTTGCGTAAACCCATTTGCCGTACACGCGGATTTTCATAACTTTGCAAAACAAACAAACATATAACGCATTGGCAAGAATAATGTCGATTGACTATGGCAAACGCCGCACCGGCATTGCCGTAACCGACCCGTTGCAAATAATTGCAGGAGGTCTTGAAACTGTCGATACGCCCAAACTTCTCGGCTACATCAAAGCCTACACCGCCAAAGAGGCGGTGGAACGCATAGTGATAGGAATGCCAACCCAGGCAGACGGCACACCATCGGAAAACGCCGCCCGCGTAAAGGAGTTTGCCGGCAGACTGCATAAAGCCGTTGAAATTCCTATTGAATTTTACGACGAGAGATTCACCTCCGTACTCGCCCACCGCGCCATGCTCGATGGCGGGCTACGAAAAAAAGAAAGACAGAACAAAGCACTGGTCGACAAAATAAGCGCAACCATCATATTGCAGTCCTACATGGAAAGCTGCAACACCAAATAAAATAAAGAATGAAACTACCCATTTATGTATATGGCGAACCTGTTTTGCGCCAAGTGGCAGAAGACATCACCCCCGACTACCCGCAGCTCAAGCAGCTTATCGAAAACATGTACGAAACGCTTGAAAACGCCGAGGGAGTGGGACTCGCCGCCCCACAGATAGGCCTATCCATAAGACTCGCGGTAATAGACCTCAGAGACCTGGCAGAAGACTATCCCGAATACAAGGATTTCCGCAAGGCATACATCAACGCCCGCGTTATAGAGGGCAGCGAGGAAACATGCTCCATTGACGAAGGATGCCTGAGCATACCCGGAATACACGAAAAGGTGGTGCGTCCCAAGAAGGTACACGTGAAATATCTTGACGAGAACTTCGTGGAACACGACGAATGGGCCGACGGTTTTCTCGCCCGCGTTATGCAGCACGAGTTTGCCCACCTTGAGGGACATGTGTTCACCGACATAATATCACCGCTGCGACGTCAGATGATAGCCCGCAAGATGAAAGCCATAGCCCACGGCGGATACCGCTGCTCATACAAAACAAAGTTCAACCGACATCTTAAATAAAAACGGCAGCACTCCGCCGTAGCCAACCCCGGCGGAGTGAGCCCAAAAGCCTTTGAAAAAGTTCCTGCTTTTTCTTCTACTTATCCCCTTTGCGGTGGCAGCGCAAATAAACACCGACAGGGTGATGCTCATAGGTCGCAATGCGCTCTATTACGATGACTATGTGCTGTCAATACAGTATTTCAACGAAATAATAAACGCCAAACCTTTTCTGTACGACCCTTACTACTTTAGGGCCGTAGCCAAGTTTTACCTTGAAGACTACCACGGCGCAGAGGCCGACTGTTCAAAAGCAATAGACCTCAACCCTTTCATCGAGGACAGCTACCAACTGCGCGGTCTGTGCCGCATAAAGCAGGACAAGTATGAGGAGGCGGTGGGCGACTATTCAAAAGTAATAGAATACAAGCCGCTCGACCAAGTGTCGTGGTACAACCGCGTGCTGTGCCGCATACACCTCAAGCAATACACCGAAGCAGTTGCCGAGCTCCGGGCCATGCACGCCAAATGGCCGTCCTATACAAAATGCTACGAAATAGAGGCGCAGGTATGCCTTCAGCTTAAAGACACACTAAAAGCCGACAGCCTTTTTGCCTACGTAATAAGCAAAAACCACAGCAACGGCGATGCATGGGGAGCGCGCGGAATGATTGCCTTCAGTAAAGGAAACTATGAAAGCGCAGACACGCTGCTTACGCACGCAATAAAATATTCGCCCAACATTCCCGACTACTACATAAACCGCGCCCTTATAAGATACCACAAGAAAAAGCTGCGCGATGCCATGGCCGACTACGACAGCGCTATAAACGTTGACCCGCAAAATTTCCTCGCCCACTACAACCGCGGGCTGCTGCGCGCACAAGTTGGCGAAGACAATCTTGCAATACAAGACTTCGGCTTTGTGCTTAAAGTCGAGCCCGACAATCTGCTCGCCCTGTTCAATCGCGCTGTGCTGCTCGAAAAAACCGGCGGCTACAGGCAGGCCATAAAAGACGTGTCGAAAGTGATTGCCGAATTTCCGCATTTTTGGACCGGCTACGAGCTGCGCGCACGCTGCCGCAGAAAAACCGGCGACACCAAAGGGGCTGCAAGCGATGAGAGGAAATTGTTCGTGGCGCAACTCGACCGCACATTCAACCACAAACGATACACAAACAAAAGCACACGCAAACGCCGCGAAATCAACATAGAAGACTACCAGAAGATTGTTGTTGAAGAAGACACAAATAATGTTGAGAAATATGCCAACGACTATCGCGGTAAAGTGCAATACAACAAAGTTGAGGTGAAAGCAAAGCCAATGTTCGCGTTCTCCACCTCGCGCCAACCGGGAAACTCTGTAAACGCAGTGTCCCACTATTGGCAGGGGCTTGACAAATGGAACAAAAACAAAGCCACATCGCGCCCGATAAAGCTTACCAATTCCATAAATCCCGCAAACGAAGATGATATAAGCACCCTATTTGCCGACATAAACCGCATAACCCTCCAAGCCGACAGCAACGAGGTGCAAAACCTTATGGAACGCGCAATTCTTTACAGCGATGCAAAAGACTACAACTCATCACTCAACAGCCTTAACAAGGCCATTGTTAAAAACGGCAGCAACGCTGCGGCATTTTTCGAGCGGGCAGCCGTAAAGCAATACATCATAGACTTTCAGAACAGCACAGGAGAATCAGAGAAGCCCCACGGCTCAAGTCTGCTCGGTTTGCAATCCGTGCTCAGCGACCTCGAAACTGCCGACAAGCTAATGCCCAACAACGAATACATAATGTACAACCGCGGCTGCGCATACCTCTCGGCCAAAGACTATAACAACGCCGAAATATTTTTCGGCAAGGCAATATCCATTAACTCCAAATTTGCCGAGGCATACTATAACAGGGCTTTGGCGCGGCTGTCGCTTGCAAAGAAAGCCGATGCGCTATCCGACCTTAGCAAAGCGGGAGAACTTGGGCTTTACGATGCATACAGCGCAATAAGGCAAAATTCCAAACGGTAAAACCATGGCAAACTTAAAACGTCTCGTGGCGGATACATGAGGCGTGGGAGGCTCGATAGCCGCATTCATGTACACGGCGGGAAAAAACGTAACCGGCATGGCGCGCGGCACACACCTCGAAACATTGCACCGGCCCTTTACACAACAACCGGTCAAGCCTTTTTGCCAAACCCTGCGGTTTTAGTGTGGCTTTCTGATTTACGAGGAGTTATACGTTTACTGAAATTTCGCCATAGCCCTTTGGTTTACACCATATTGCATACACTCAAAAAAAGGTCTGATGTAGTTTTTTCTATGTCTGATATATTTTTTTCTACATAGGACATGGTTTTTTCTATGTCTGATACTATTTTTGGGGTTGGCAAAGCCCGCAAATAAAGAGCCGGTTTCGGCGTTGGATTTCTCGCCGAATTTGCGTAACTTTGCGCCTGCAATCGTCATATACCTTACGTAATGATGCCCAAATTCAGTCTTGGCAAAAAGACTTTCCTATACGCATTCTACGGGATAACCGCAATCCTGTTTCTTATAAAGCTCATATTCCCGCAAGTAACGCGCAACACAAATGCCACACAACCACGCGCAAGCGTTGCTGCCGAAAGGCAGCCCGACAGCATAGACATGCAACGCGCCCTGGTTGACAGCATAATGGCCATGCCGCGCAAAAGCATAGCATTCGAGTACTATGCAAACGGAAAGCCCAAGCACCACAGAATTTACAGCGTGCCCGATTTCATAAACACGTTTCCCGATGCCAACCCCACACATCTTGCCACAGCCATGCGGCTCGGCGTGAAACCGGTTGAAAACCGCGCACAGGCCGAAGCCAACAAAAAAGAGCTTGTGTTTGTAGGCTCAACGCCATATTTCTATGTAAAGAAATTATACAATTCCATACCCTACCTCGTGCCACGCGCCGCCATACTGCTCGAGCATATAGCAAGAACATTCCACGACTCGCTCGCGATAAAAGGCATACCGCTCAACAACATAATAGTAACCTCGCTGCTTCGCACAGAGGACGATGTGGCGCGACTGCGCAGACACAACGGCAACGCCTCGCCAAACAGCGCACACAGATATGGCACCACATTCGACATAGCCTACAACAAATATCGCATGGTGCAGGACCCCGCGCTTCCCAAGGTGCGCCCGGTAAGAGACGATACGTTGAAATACGTGCTGTCTGAAGTGCTTAACGATGCGCGCAAGCAGGGGCTGTGCTACGTGAAATACGAGAAGAGACAAGGATGTTACCACATAACGGCACGGTAAGTAAGCCACAAAAGATCATGAGCCGCTACTTTATATACATATCCTACGACGGGGGCGCATACCACGGTTGGCAAATGCAACCCAACGGAACAAGCGTGCAAGAAGTGTTGGAGAAAAGTCTGTCGACACTGCTTGGCAAACCAACCGCCGTAACAGCAGCCGGGAGAACCGACGCCGGAGTTAACGCAGCGTCAATGCCGGTGCATTTCGACACCTTCTCCGGGCTGCCCGCCCCAAGCGGCAAACACCCCGGAGAAACGGCCGAGCAACATCTTGCCTACAAGCTCAACAGCATATTGCCGCGAGACATTGCCGTTGGCAAAATAGTAAAAGTGCGCAGCGATGCCCACGCACGCTTCTCTGCCACAAAGCGAACATACCATTATTACGTTACACTTAGGAAAAACCCTTTCCTCGCCAAATACCACCTGCGACTCACCTACCCTGTTAACTTCCGCCTTATGAACGAGGCGGCGGCAATGCTGCTGGGGCGGCACGACTTCGACTGCTTTGCCAAAGCCCACCCGGACGTGAAAACATCGTTCTGCAACGTAACCAAGGCACAATGGGTGGAAATGGCCGACGGAGAATGGCGTTTCGAAATAAGTGCAGACCGTTTTCTACGCAACATGGTTAGGGCTGTGGTAGGTACACTTCTTGACATAGGCAGAGGGAAAACCGATATCAACGAGTTGCGCGGCATTCTTGACAGCCGCTGCCGCTGCCGCGCCGGCGAAAGCGTCAGAGGCGAGGCACTGTTCCTGGAAAGCGTGGACTATCCCGAATACATCTTCGTTACACAATAACCGAAAGGAAAACATTAATACAAAACATGTGGCTGTTACTCGCCTTCTGCTCTGCCGCCCTGTTGGGCTTCTATGACGTGTTCAAAAAGAAAGCCCTAACCGGCAACGCACTTATACCCGTGCTAACACTCAACACCCTTTTTTGCAGTCTGATATTCCTACCCCTGATTTTGGGTTCGGCATCAGGCGTTATAGAAAGCGGCTCGCCCGCCTACATTCCATCCGGCGGATGGGAAATGCACAAATACATATTGCTGAAGTCTGTTATAGTACTCTCATCGTGGGCATTGGGATATGCCGGCATCAAACATCTTCCCATCACCATCGTAGGCCCCATAAACGCCACCCGCCCCGTGATGACCCTCGTGGGCGCACTTATAATATTCGGCGAACGCCTAAACGGCTGGCAATGGGCCGGGGTTGTGCTTGCCGTGGTGTCGTTTTTCATGCTCTCGCGAAGCAGCAGGCGCGAAGGCGTGAGCTTTGTCCACAACAAATGGATTGCGTGCGTGGTGGGCGCAGCTTTGCTCGGGGCGGCAAGCGGGCTTTACGACAAATACCTCATGTCGCCCACATCCGAGGGCGGCGTGGGGCTTAACAAGCTCGCCGTGCAAGGATGGTACAACCTATATCAGTTTGCCATGATGGGCACGGTGTTGCTCGCCGTATGGTTTCCACGGCGTAAAAACGGCGACAAATTCCGATGGCACTGGGCAATAGTGGGAATATCTGTGTTCCTGTCTGCAGCCGACTTCCTTTATTTCTACGCCCTTTCTGTGCCTGGAGCAATGATAGCCATTGTGTCGATGGTAAGGCGCAGCAGCGTAATAGTGTCGTTCCTTTTCGGCGCATGGGTATTCAGAGAGCACAACCTGCGTTCCAAAGCCATCGACCTGGCAATGGTGATACTCGGAATGATTTGCCTGTGCATTGGCGCAAAGTAGAAATTCCACTCCCTGTTTAATAATCTTTAAGCGTTAAGCAATTATCCGTTTGCAAATAGAATGTATCTTTGCATATAGATGAAAAAGGTTTCAGAAGAGAAAGGGCATACAGAACACATTGCACAGCCTAAACGCGGCGAGCACAGCGGCACAGGCGTAAGCGGCACGTTCAGCGTAGCGAAACGCCCCAAGGCCGAACGCATAATAATGGGCATCGACCCGGGAACAAACCTCCTGGGCTACGGAGTGCTTAAAATATGCGGAAAGAAAGCCGGAATGTTGGCTATGGGCGTTATAGACCTGCGCAAGGTCAAGGACATCTATCTGAAACTCGGGCGCATTCACGAGCGCATCAATTCGCTTATTGCAAGTTTCCATCCCGATGAAATGAGCATTGAGTCTCAGTTCTACGGCAACAACCCGCAAAGCATGCTCAAGCTTGGGCGCGCACAAGGCGTGGCCATAGCCGCCGCAATAAACAAGAACGTGCCGATACACGAATACGCCCCGCTCAAAATAAAAATGGCGATAACAGGAAACGGAAGGGCATCGAAAGAACAGGTGGCAGCAATGCTACAAAGGTATCTGTGCATAAGCAACGAAACGCTGCTGCCATATTTTGACGCAACCGACGCGCTCGCAGCGGCATACTGCCACTTCATAGAATCCTACTGCAAGGTTTATGAGGTAAACGATGCGGGACGGTCAACATTCACTGTGTCGGGAAGTATGTCTGACACTCCGGGAAAACGCCACAGCACAAAATGGGCAGACTTTGTGAAAAACAACCCCGAAAGGGTGGGACTAAACCCGGCAGTCATCAAAAAAAACAAATGCACAACATAATAAAGATAGAAAAAGCAGTGGCACGCATGCCGGAATTCAGACTGAAAGAGCCGGCAAGCGCGGTAATCCCGGCAGGTGCGCCCTTGGCTATCGTTGGTTTGAACGCAAGCGGAAAAACCTTGCTTGTAAACATGCTCACAGGCGAGCACCCGCTTCTCGGCGCTGAGGCTGAATATGATTTTTCTCCGTCTGCAAGCAACAAGGCGAGCCAAAACATAAAGGTGGTTACGTTCAGGGATGCCTATGGAAGCGCCGGAGCGGATTTCTATCAGCTGCGCTGGAACCATGGGCTGCAAGAAGAGAACTCCGCCACAGTTGGGGACATTCTTAAAGCATCGGCTCCCAATGGCAACACGCCAAATAACGTTAGCGATATTCTAGGCCTTAAACCACTGCTTAAAAAGAAAACAATAATGCTTTCAAGCGGTGAACTGCGCCGAGTACAGCTTGGCGAAGTTCTGCAAACTTCGCCAAAACTCCTTATTATAGACAACCCATATATCGGGCTGGACGTGAATGCACGCAAACAAACTACAAATTTTCTCGCAAAGGTGGCAGAAAAAGGCGATACCACGCTTGTGCTGATTGTGTCGCGCGAAAAAGACATCCCGTACTTCATACATAAAATACTGCCGGTTGCAGACGGAAAGGTTTTCCCTATATGCAGCAAGGAAGAATTTCTTGAGAAACTTCACGTAGAAGAAAAAAACACCGCCTTACTCTTTGACGAAAGGCGATGCAACGCAATACTTTCCCTGCCCAACCACGAAAGAGCGGAAAACGGCTTGCCCGTGGTGGAATGCAACAAAATAAACATCGCATATGGCAGCCGCGAAATATTCAGAAATTTCTCCTGGACCGTGAAAAGCGGCGAACGCTGGGCATTGAACGGCGAAAACGGAGCGGGCAAGTCCACGCTGCTAAGCCTTGTGTGCGCCGACAACCCGCAAGCCTACGCATGCGACATAAGCCTTTTCGGCTGCAAGCGCGGCTGCGGCGAAAGCATCTGGGACATAAAAAAAAGAATAGGATACGTAAGCCCCGAAATGTTCCGCTCGTACAGGCGCAACATGAGTGTAATTCAAATAGCCGCAAGCGGACTTAGCGACACAAGCGGCATATACAACAGGAAAATTGCCGGAGAGGAAAGGAAAAAGGTTATGTTTTGGCTGGGAATGTTCGGAATCGAAAACCTTGCCGAAAGAAATTACCTGCAACTTTCAAGTGGCGAGCAAAGGCTTGTGCTGTTGGCGCGCGCATTTGTAAAAGACCCCGACCTGCTTGTTCTCGATGAGCCGTTTCACGGTCTCGACCAAATGCGTAGAGACATGTCGCGCAGCATAATCGACACATTCTGCTCACGAAAGGGCAAAACACTCATTATGGTTACACATTACGAGGAGGAATACCCCACGACAATAAACCACAAACTGAAACTAGAGAAATTAGGATAAGAACATACACAACAAAAAACAGATTTTCATGAAAAAGTTGTTTTACACACTAATTGTGCTTCTGGCAATATCTGCCGCAAAGGCAAACGCCCAAGAAGTTTTCAACAGTGTTCTCGAAAGCGCGCAAAACGCACTCAAAGACCCTGTTCAGAATTTTTCCAAGACACAGATAGCAAAATTCAAGATAGACGAACTTGAGTACCTGAAAAGCAAAACTTCGGCATATGAGTCGATAAGCAGAAACGAGCTCCTTGACATACAGGCTTATTATATGTCGGAATTCATAAGTCGCTTTCTCACCGAAGTTATATGCTGCGAGGGACAACCCGACTCCGTGAAGAAAGCCACCATTTACCTTTTTGTCAACGCTTCGGCAATGTGTCCGCTTTTCAACGATAGCGACAAGGACAAAATAAACAAATACATCAACTCCGACAAGCTGATAACACCGTTCTGCCTTGACACCGACTGGAAAAAGGCATACACGTTCATAAACAAAGCCATGGAGTAAACACACTATCTGCAAGGCAACAAAAAATCCCGCTTAATGCGGGATTTTTGCTTTTTCACTTCATACTGTCCTTTTCTTTACTGAGCTTTCAAACATTCCTTATACAATCTTATGGTTTCGTGAATGCCCATATACAAAGCATCGCAAACTATGGCATGTCCTATGCTCACCTCGTCGGTCTCGGGTATGCGCTCGTGGAAGTAGGCAAGGTTCTGCAAACTCAAGTCATGCCCCGCATTCACGCCAAGCCCTATTTCTTTGGCATGGTGTGCTGCCGCAACAAATGGCTCTATGGCTTTTTCGCGGTTCGTGTCATACGCCTCGGCATACGGACCCGTGTAAAGTTCTATGCGTTTTGCGCCGGCCTTCTTTGCATAATCAACCGCCTCTGCCACAGGATCGACGAACAGTGATGTGCGCACTCCCGCAGCATTAAACCTCCCCACCACTTCGGTAAGAAAAGAAAGTTCGCCTTTTGTGTCCCAGCCGTGGTTCGATGTTAGCTGGTCGGGCTTGTCGGGTACAAGGGTAACCTGCGTGGGTTTCACTTCCAAAACCAAGTCAATGAACGATTCCGATGGGTATCCCTCGATATTGAACTCCGTTTTCACGATGTTCTTCAAAGCCCTAACATCGGAATACCTTATATGCCTTTCATCGGGACGCGGATGCACGGTTATGCCCTCTGCGCCAAATAGCTCGCAGTCGGCTGCCATTTCCTCCACATCAGGGTTATTGCCGCCACGCGCGTTCCTAAGGGTTGCTATTTTGTTTATGTTTACGCTAAGCCTTGTCATAAGCCTATATGTATTAAAGAATTTTGTAAATTTGCAAGTAATACTTTGCAAAGGTAGCAAAAACATATCCAAGGCTATTGCCACAAAAACATTATGTACGGAAATAAGAAAATTGTAGCCTTGTTTGGCAACATGCACCAAACAAACAAAAGCAAATACGCCAATCTCGTTGTGAATTTGCTGCGCGCCAACGGCTACGGCATTATCGTAGAGCGCGATTTCCACAGCAACGCCGCTCAATACCTTGACAGCATTTCCGCAAACGATGTTTTCGATGGCGGCAACTTCTACGCCGACTTCGCCATAAGTCTCGGCGGCGACGGCACTTTTCTGCGCACCGCCATGTTCGTTGGCAACAAAGGCACGCCGATACTCGGCATAAACATAGGGCATTTGGGGTTCATGTCAGAGGTGAACCCCGAAAACATAACCGAAGCCATAGAGAGCATCATAGCCGGCAAATACAAGGTGGAGTCGCGCAGCGTGCTCGAAGTTGCGGCGGGCAACAGAAACCTCGGTGTATATCCCTTTGCGCTCAACGACATAGCCGTGCTAAAGCAGGACATATCGTCAATGATAAAAACAAAGGTGTCCATAAACAACGAATACCTCACAACCTACTCCTCCGATGGCATTGTGGTAGCCACACCCACCGGTTCAACCGGCTATTCGCTGTCGGTAGGCGGGCCGGTGGTGGTTCCCGAATCAAAATCGGTTATCATCGCCCCGGTCGCCCCCCACAGCCTTAGCGTGCGCCCTATCGTGATTTGCGACAACGTGGAAATAAAGATGAATGTGGCAAGCCGCACAGGGCATTTTCTCGTAGCAGTTGACGGCAGGAGCACAAGCTGCCACGAGAGCGAGGAGATAACAATACGCCGCGCCCCATACGACATAAGGATTATACACTGCGGAAACAAGACTTTCTTCGACACCATGCGCGAAAAGCTTATGTGGGACGGCGACTTGCAGAAATAACGCTCCGCACATGAACTTCAAAGGCAAGGAATACAAACTGTCGGTCATTCTGCCCTGGATAGGCAAAGTGGTAAGGCACTACAAGCTCGGTATGTACACCAACATTATCTTGGGATGGGCAATAGTGGGGCTGAATTTCCTTTTTGTGTGGGCCACAAAGGAGGCCATCGACGGGGCAACGGTTCACCACAACCGCCGGGCGCTGTTTTTTTCGTGCACACTGCTCGTGGGCATAATCATTCTGCAAGCCGTAATCTCGGCAGTAAACCGCAGGATTAAGACAATGCTGAGTTTCAACATGAACCGCCGTATGCGCGAAAACATGTTGCGCCACGCCGTTTCGGCAAACTGGAAAGACATAAACGAATACCACACCGGCGACATTGTGAGGCGGTTCGAGGAGGACGGCTCTGAGATTGTATCGTTCGTAAACGGCACCATCCCCACCCTGCTGCTTGTGCTTATGCAGCTTGCTGGGGCTTACATCTTCCTGCTCGCGCTCAGCAGCGACATAGCCATTGCCTTGTTGGTAATAATGCTCATCGGCGTGTTTGTCAGCAAGTTCCATTTCATGAAGATACGCACTTTCTCAGCCAAAATAAAGGAGGGCGGCAGCAAACTCCAGGCCGCGCTACAAGAGGGAATGCAAAACATCTCCGTTCTCAAATCCCTCGCGGGCGGGCGTATGTTTGCCGAGCACTATTCCGGCATATTCGACATGCAGAAATACAACGTAAAGCGGCGGCTCGCCTACTCCGTGCTGTCGTCCACAGCGTTGAACCTCGGCTTCGCCGCATGCTACCTGTTCGTGTTCATCTGGGGGGTGTTCAATCTCGAAAGCGGAGCGATAACCTACGGCACGCTCATGGCTTTCGTGCAGCTTGTGGGACAGATACAAGGTCCGTCGCGCACGCTTATAAACTCCATCTCCGACTTCGCCGAGTTCTACACCTCGTGCGAAAGGCTCAACGAAATCGATGCAATCCCCGGCGAAACGCCCTCCCGCCCCATGCGCTTTGACGAAGTTCCCGGAATATCGTGCGAAAACATCTCCTATCGCTATTCCGAAGGCAAAAAGGCAATAATCACAAACTTCACTCACACGTTCAAGCCCGGCACCATAAGTGCCATTGTAGGTACAACGGGAGTGGGAAAAACAACCCTCATGCGACTGCTGCTCTCATTCGTAAAGCCAAACAACGGACACATATACATAACGTGTGCAGGGGGAAAAACGGAAATATCGCCCGCCACGCGCAATGCCTTCGCCTATGTGCCGCAGGGCAACTCGCTTTTCAGCATGACGCTGCGCGACAACTTGCGGCTGGCAAACCCCGAAGCCACAGACAAACAAATGCTCATGGCCCTCGACTGGGCGTGCGCCGACTTCATAAGCCACAACCGCGAGGGGCTCGACACCGTGTGCGGCGAGGGCGGGCGCGGACTGTCGCAAGGACAGGCACAACGCCTATGCATAGCACGAACGCTGCTGTCGCAGTCGCCCATACTGCTCATGGACGAAGCCACCTCGGCACTCGACCGCGAAACCGAGGAGAAGATTATACGCAACATACGCGAAAACATGAGGCACAAAACAATACTTTTCGTTACCCACCGCGACACCATAATGAAATACGCCGACGAGGTTGTGGAAATTAACTGAAAACACGCCTGAACCAACACGGCTTAAAACCTGCGGCAACGGTTTGCGGTTGTCAACGCTATGTTTTATGCGGCGGCATACATGGCGTATGCCATACGCCCCCGCAATTATTGCCAAGCCCGAACTGTTTGCTTTTTCCCAACCACTCCGGAAAACCACATGGGACATAGGGAAAACAATGTCCTATGTAGAAAAAATTACATCAGACATAATTCAAACTACATCAGACCTTTTTTTCACGCCTTGCTACCAACTGAAAAACATATGCTTACAGCACAACCCCGAAGCAAGACAATTGTCTGAAAACCGGCACTATATAAATTTTGTAGCATCTTCGGGAAATAGCAAAACAAAACTCTCTTTGCACCAGTAAAGGAACACGCAATGCAAATGAATTTTTCCGAGGCTGATAAAAAAAAATCCGCATTTTCTTTGCCGCCATGAAAAAACATATACTTTTGCAGTGTACTAATATTGTATTACGCTAAAACAGTATAGCAATGATAGACATAAACAATGTGTCGTTCGGTTATCCGGGACACGTAAATCTTTACGAGAACTTGGAGTTCTCCCTTCCCCAGGGTAACATCTACGGTCTGCTCGGGCGCAACGGTTCGGGCAAGTCCACCCTGCTCTACCTCATCGCAGGTCTGCTGCGCCCGCGAAAAGGCAGCGTCCTGTTTATGGGCGACAACACCATAAAGCGCGAGCCAAAAACTTTGAGCAACATATTCATCCTGCCCGAGGAGTTCTCGCTCCCGAAATGCAACTTCATGAAATACGTAAGGCGTTACGCGCCGTTCTACCCCCGCTTCAGCGAGGAGACGCTTAAAACCTGCCTTGCCGAGTTTGACATGCCATACGACATGCCCATGGGCGAGCTGTCGATGGGCAACAAAAAGAAGGCGTACGTCTGCTTCGCGCTTGCGACCAACGTGAGCCTGCTGCTTTTGGACGAACCCACAAACGGTTTGGACATCCCCTCGAAAGTGCAGTTCCGCAGAGCAATATCAAAGACCATGACCGATGACAAGAGCGTGATTATATCCACCCACCAGGTGAGGGACATAGACACCCTGCTCGACCACCTCATTATAATTGACAACGGAAGGCTCATGCTCAACACCTCGACCGAGGAGATAACGCGCCGCTACGCTTTTGAGGAGCGCGCAATGGGAGAGGCGGCTGACGATGCCATATACGTGCAGCGTTCCGTGGGCGGAAACAAGGTGATTGTGGAGAACAAAACCGGCATCGACACGCCGCTCGACCTCGAAATGCTGTTCACCGCCACCGTTGACGGCAAGATTTCAATTCAGAACACAGAGAATAACAACGAAAAAGACGAAGAGCAATGAAACTCATAAATCCCGCAAACACATTCTCGGGCAGCCGTTTTGCGCAGGTGCTAAAATGCGGCTTCCTGTCAAAGGAGTTCCGCCTGTGCCTCACGGCCACGGGAGTGATGTACCTGCTTTTTCTTTTCACAAACATACTGAACACGCGTGAGCCTTACTATATCTTCCGGGATTTGGACGGCTTCCTGTTCATAACCCTGGCTTTGGGCCCAACATTTGGCGCATCGCTTTTCGCAGCCGGCCTCTCCGACAAGGGAAGCCGCATAAGCCACATAATGCTCCCCGCCACAAACGCGGAGAAGTTTCTCGCCCGGCTCGTGGTGGTTTTCTGCGGGACAATAGTGGCTTCGTTTGCAGCCTACCTTGTATTGTCGGCGGTTTTGGCGGTTTTAAGCATATTCTCAGCCGCAACTCCCGTCGGGGCAAGCTTCAATCCCTTTGCAAACATCAACATACACATTGACAGAATACCCACCGGCAAGGAACTGCTGATACTCACAGAGTGTTTCATGTTCGTGCTGCTGGTGTTCTCGGCATACCTGCTCGGCGGGATGCTGTGGAAAAAGAAAAGCTGGTTTATTACATCGCTGATTATCCTGCCGTTCCTCATGGCGGTAACAAACATCGAGGGGCTGCGCATACTGCGCAGCGTTATGATATACTACAGTCCCGAAATGGCGGTAACAGCCGACATTTTGCAAGAGACTGCCGTAATGGCGGCAGTGGCGCTGCTCAATTTCCGGCTCACATGGCGGATGTTCAAGCGTATGCAGGCCGTGCGCCCCACGTTCATGAGTATCATACGCGGACTGCGCCGCAAATTCTAAAAAGACGGAACTATGATTACCCTTAAACAGACAAACAAATTCTCAATGCAGCGGTTCGCGATCTTATTGCGACACACCCTCCGCTCCAAGGCGTGCATCCACAGCGCGGCATTATATACTTTGCAATTGTGTGTTGGTGGCTTACATGGTGTTTGTACTCGCGTATGCAGTGCAGCGCTATAAAGATTTCAACCATCCGGCATTTGGCAAAAACAAAATCCTTGGCAAATCATGAACTTCAACGACAGCAAATCAATATACCTGCAAATCGCCACGCGCATTTGCGACGAGATAATGCTCGGCGTTTACGAGGAAGGAGGCAAAATACCCTCGGTGCGCGACTACGCCGCACAAATGGAGGTGAACGCAAACACCGCCGTGCGCTCGTACAATTATCTTGAGCAGCTCGGAATAATCGAAAGCAAGCGCGGATTGGGCTATTTCGTAACTCCCGACAGCCGCAGCATTATCACGGAAGCAAGGAAAAAGGAGTTCTTCTCCTCGTTCGTACCCGACTTTTTCAGGCACATGGATATGCTGGGAATAGACCTCGGCGAAATAGAAAAACTCTACGCCGAACACAAAAACAACAAGCAGGAACAATGATACACCTGAAAGACATTAACAAGACATACGACAACGGCACAAAACTCCATGTGCTGAAAGGCGTTTCGCTCGACATCAACGAGGGGGAGTTCGTCTCCATAATGGGCGCATCGGGCTCGGGAAAGTCCACGCTGCTCAACATCATGGGCATACTCGACAATTACGACAGCGGCGACTATACCATTGACGGCATGGAAATAAAAAACCTCGGCGAAAGCCGCGCCGCCGACATACGAAACCGCATGATAGGCTTCATATTCCAGTCGTTCAACCTGATTTCGTTCAAAAACGCAATGGAAAACGTGGCACTGCCGCTGATGTACCAGGGCGTGGGTCGCAAACGCCGCAACGCCCTCGCGCTGGAATATCTCGACCGGCTGGGGCTTAAAGACCACGCCCGCCACCTGCCCAACGAACTCTCGGGAGGGCAGAAGCAAAGGGTGGCGATTGCACGCGCAATGATAACCAAGCCGCGCATAATACTCGCCGACGAGCCTACGGGGGCTTTGGACAGCCGCACATCACTCGAAGTGATGCAGCTTTTGAAGAAGCTCAACGAAGAAGGCATGACAATCGTGGTGGTAACCCACGAAAGCGGCGTGGCAAACGTAACAAACAAGATAATCCACCTGAAAGACGGCGTTATAGAGAACATAGAGGAGAATGTGCGCCACGACGCTTCAATCTTCGGCGCAAACGGACTAATGAAATAGCAATCATGATAGACACACTGCAAGAACTGTTTGCAACCCTCAGCCGCTCAAAGCTCCGCACAACGCTCACAGGCATTTCGGTCTCAACGGGAATGTTCCTGCTGATACTTCTGCTTGGGGCGGGAAACGGAATAATCCACGCGTTCGAGAATATGTCGGGAAACCTGTCGCTCGATGTCATGGAAATCTACGGCGGCATCACTTCCCTGCCCTACCACGGCATGAAAGAGGGGCGGCAGGTATCGCTCGACAGACACGACATGGAGATTGCGGGGCATAATTTCAAAAACCGCGTCAATACGGCAACAGGTGTAATGTCGCAAGGCGGCGTTACAATCCGCCACGGGCAGCAGAGCGTTTCACGCGACATAAGCGGCGTAACTCCGCAATACCGCGAAATGAACAAGCAAGCCGACAGAATAGCGGCGGGAAGGTTCATAAACGAAATTGACATGCGCGAACGCAGGAAAGTTATTGTAATTTCGCAAAAAGACGCGGACGAGCTTTTCGGCTCATGGTGCAATGCCGTTGGAAAGCTCGTTGACGCGCAAAATGTGGCATACCGCGTTGTGGGCGTTTACCCCGACATGAGCATGAGCCGCAACCAAGACGTTTTCATGCCGCTCAATACCCTACAGACTATATACGGCAAAGGCGGCAATTACGACAAGCTCGCTCTTAAAACAAAAGGAATACGCAGCGAGGGCGACGTTGACAAATTTGCGGCGCAATACCGAAAATTTGCAGGACCAGTGCACCAATATTCGCCCGATGACAAAAACGCCGTGTGGATGTGGAACACAACAACCGGCGCGGAGGAAAGCGCAAAGGCAATGGACATACTTCACATAGCGCTGTGGGTAATCGGGCTTCTCACGCTCATAAGCGGCGTTGTGGGCATAAGCAACATAATGCTGATAACTGTAAAGGAGCGCACGCACGAGTTCGGAATACGCAAGGCACTCGGCGCACGCCCGCTTTCAATTCTGAAAGGAGTTATAATAGAGAGCATTGTGGTTACGGCAGTTTTCGGCTACATCGGAATGGTTCTCGGGGTTATCGCCACTGAGTACATAAGCATCATAGGCGGAGACTCGAAAGTTACGCTTGGCGACATGACGATGACGGTGTTCTCAAACCCCACGGTTGACTTCTCCATTTGCACAAAGGCACTTATTGTGATGATTGCCGCCGGAGTTGTAGCGGGGCTAATCCCGGCGCGGAAAGCGGTAAAAGTAAAACCTATCGAAGCATTAAGGGCGGAATAAGATGAAAGCAAAAAACTTTTTCAGCACAATGCGCCGGATGTTCGACAGCGACCGCATGGCGGAAGTGGCAAGTGCGCTTGCAGGGAACAAGTCGCGCACCATGCTCACGGCGTTCGGAATTTTCTGGGGAGTGTTCATGCTCGTGTTGCTGCTTGGTGGCGGAAAAGGTCTGCAAGGCCTGATGATGTCCCAATTCGGCGGCTTTGCCGAAAACACGGGCGCGATAGCAGCAAGAAACACCACCAAGGCATATAAAGGTTACGCCAAGGGGCGCGAGTGGTCTCTCAACATACGCGACGTGGATGGGCTGAGCAAAAGCGTAAGCGGCATTGACGTTATTGTGCCTACCGTTGCAAAATGGGGAGTGCCGGCGAAATATTCCAAACGCACATACACGGTGTCCTCCTTCAGGGGAGTTTTTCCCGACCAGCAGAAGATTGAAACGCCCAAGCTCAAATACGGACGCTACATAAACAACACCGACGTTAAGCAAAGACGCAAAGTGTGCGTCATAGGCAAGCGCGTGTTCGAGGAGCTGTTCACAAACGGCGAAAACCCATGCGGCAAATACATCAGTGTTGACGGCATTTACTACGAAGTTGTGGGTGTGGACATGATTACAAGCAACATGGGAATTGCAGGACAACCGCAGGAAAGCGTTATGATTCCCTACAGCGTGATGCGCAACATACGCAACTACGGCGACAAGGTGGACATTATAACATTCACCGCCAACGGCAACACCACAGTGGCATCGCTTGAGAAAAGAGTGCGGCAATATCTTTACCGCGCCCATGACGTGCATCCCGACGACCGCGAGGCGATGGAGTTCTTCAACGCCGAAATGGTTTTCCAAATGTTCAACAACCTTTTCAGGGGCATAAACATTCTGGTGTGGCTCATCGGTATCGGCACGGTGGCAAGCGGAGTTATAGGCGTAACCAACATAATGCTCGTGTCGATACGCGAACGCACGGTAGAGCTGGGCATACGCCGCGCAATAGGCGCGAAGCCACGCGACATACTTGTGCAAATACTCACGGAAAGCGAGATTATGACCATAATGGCGGGGATGTCGGGACTTATTGCCGCCGTGGGAATACTCGCGATAGCCGAACAAGCCATACAACAAAGTTCGGGAACTGCCTCAAACTTCCAAATACCTTTCAACATTGCCTTCTGCGTAGCCCTTGCCCTGCTCGCGCTCGGACTGCTGGCGGGAGTTTTCCCCTCACTGAGGGCTTTGGCCATAAAACCTGTTGACGCAATGCGCGACGAATAAACGACAATCATTAACAAAGAAACAAAAATCAAGTTATGAAACGGACTATAAGAATTGCGGTGGCACTGCTGATTGCCGCCGTGTTTGCAGGAACTTTTGTTTACCTGTACCAAAAATCAAGGAAAGCCCCCACGCTCTACGAGGTGGAAACAGCCACATACGCCGACATTTCGCGCACCACGGTATTAAACGGAAACATCGAGCCAAGGGACAAGGTTGAGATAAAGCCGCAGATTAACGGAATCATAGCCGAGATTTACAAGCAGGCCGGCGAAGCCGTGCGCACAGGCGATATCATAGCCAAAGTGAAAGTAATTCCCGGAATGGAGGAACTCAACGCCGCCGACGACCGCGTGCGCGTGGCCCGCATAAACCTCGAGCAGGCAAAGCGCGACTACAACCGCGCCAAAAAGCTCTACAACGACAAGCTTATAAGCACCGAGGAATACGAAAAGACGCTGCAGAACCTCAAAAAGGCAAAGGAGGAAAGCCGCACCTCGGCCGATGCGCTGCAAATTGTGAAAGAGGGCGTTTCGGCTTCAAACAGCACATACAGCACAACGCTCATCCGCTCCACAATAAACGGTATAATCCTCGACATCCCTGTCAAGGTGGGAAACTCCGTAATTATGAGCAACACCATGAACGATGGCACTACAATCGCCACGGTTGCCGACATGAACGACCTTATATTCAAGGGCACGATAGACGAGACCGAAGTGGGGCTTGTAAGCCCAGGGATGCCGATGACCATAACCGTGGGCGCGTTGCAAGACCACAAATTCTCGGCGCAGCTTGAGTACATATCGCCCGAAGTCGAGTCGTCAACCAACGGCAGCAGCGCCAACCAGTTCGAGATAAAGGCGGCGGTGAAGGTTTCGCCCGAGGTGAAGATACGCTCGGGCTACAGCGCAAACGCCGAAATTGAGCTGCAAAAGGCAGCACACGTGGTTTCCGTTCCCGAAGGGTGCGTGGAATTCAGCGGCGACACCACTTTTGTTTACGTGCTTACCAAAAACGAGCCGCAGACCTTTGAACGCCGCAAGGTTACAACCGGGCTGAGCGATGGCGTTAGGATAGAAATAAAAAACGGGCTTAAAACCGGCGACAAGGTGAGGGGCAACATAAAGTCGGACAACCCCGACAATAACGGCAAAGGGGAATAAACCATGAAAAAGACCATTGCAATTTTCATCGCGGCGGCAACATCGCTCTGCGCCCCGGCGCAAAGGATGATGACCCTCGCACAGTGCATAGACTACGCCATATCGCACAACGTAAACATCAAGCGTTACGCCAACAATGTGGAGCTGCAAAAAGTGCAGCTGTCAACGGTGAGAAATTCAAGGCTTCCCGACCTCACGGCCGGGGCTTCGCAGAGTTTCAACTTCGGACGCGGACTAAGCTCCGAGAACACATACGTCAACCGCAACACCCAAAGCACGGGCTTCAACCTGCAAACAAGCGTGCCGTTGCTCACCGGCGGCAGAATACCCAACGAGGTTGCCATGAGCCGTCTGAACCTGCAGGCGGCAACCGCCGACCTTGAGCACGCCCGCCAAAGCATAGCCCTTCAGGTGGCGGCGGCGTACCTGCAAGCCGTGTATGCAGCCGAAGTGGTGAAGGTGCAGGAGGCGCAAGTGGCTTTCTCAAAAGTTCAGGAAGACCGCATAGCCAAACTGTTCAAAGCCGGCAAGTCGCCCGAAAGCGATGTGGTGGAGGCCCGCTCGCAGGTGGCGCAGGACGAAATGGGAAGAACACAGGCGAAATGCGACTACAAGCTCGCAATGCTCGACCTTTCGCAACTTCTCGAACTGCCATCGCCCGACAGCATAGAGGTTGTTGCGCCCGAGGGTGAGACCGCGACAACGCTCCCACCGCTGCCCGACCGGATTTTCGCCCGCGCCGAAAGCACAAAGCCCGAAATACAGGCGGAAAAGCTGCGTCTGCAAGCGGCGGAAAAAAACATACGCATCGCAAAAGCCGCCCTGTACCCAACCCTGTCGCTCGGCGCGGGACTGTCATCGCAATACTACAAGACTTCCGGCTTCAACGCATCTTCGTTCTCGAAGCAACTGAGCGACAACTTCAACAAATCGATAGGCCTGTCGTTGAACGTTCCGATATTCAACCGCCTTGCCACGCGCAACTCCATAAGGCAGGCAAAGCTGCAGCAAAACGAACAGGCATTGCAGCTTGACGAGACGAAGAAAACCCTGTACAAGGAAATACAGCAGGCATACTACAACGCCGTAAACGCCCAAGCAAAATACAAATCGGCACTCGCGGCACGCGCCGCAGCCGAAACGAACTTCAACATAATGACCGGCAAGTTCGAGAACGGACGCGCCAACGCCACCGAGCTTGAAGAGGCGAAGACAAAGCGCGCAAAGGCGATAACCTCCACGCTGCAGGCCAAATACGAATACATCTTGCGAATGAAGATAATAGAGTTTTACGAAGGCGGCAAGATTGGGTGAGAAAACGCCCCCGACGTTTAATGTTTGGAAACCAATCCGCGCAACCAGAATCAGGTGCGCGGCTTTTTTATTGCCATATTTTACCGTATTGCCGCAACGGTTCGCGTTGCTTGTGCAATACAAACGCACAAGAGGCAATTATCCGAAAAATCGAGCCACCGTAGGGGCATATGGCATACACCCATAATTGTGCGGATTTGGCAATGTAATGGCGGCGGTTTGCGGCACGGTTCAAGCGAAGGCGTACAGGGCGCATGCGATACGCCCCTGCAAATGGCGCAAAACCGAAAGCGACTTTTTGTTTCCAAACACCCGGAATATTATATCGGACGCAGGAAAAACTATGTCCTATGTAGGAAAAATTATGTCTGATGTAATTCAAATTACATCAGACCTTTTTTCGCCACTTGCAAACCTCTGAAAGACAAAAACTTACAAATCTTTTATAAGTTTACATCAAAGTATTGGTTTTCAGCATGTTGCATCAAACAACAATGCCATTCCAAAAATCACGGGCTAATGCCGCAAAATGTTTTTAAGCCCCGCACCCGCCCTTTTTCGCGGTTTATGCTTAACTTTGTGAGAAATATAAAAAAGAATAACCGACATGAACCGCAAACAACTGACAGAGAATATCTTCAAGCGCAAATCGTTCCTTTGCGTAGGACTTGACAGCGACATGAATAAACTCCCCGAATGTCTCGCCGGCGACCACGACGCGATGTTCACGTTCAACAAAAACATAATCGACGCAACCGCGCCCTATTGCGTTGCCTACAAGCCCAACGCCGCCTTTTACGAGGCTGCCGGCATTGTGGGCGAAAGCACGCTTGGGCGCACCGTGGAATACCTCAAGGAGAACTACCCCGACCACTTTGTATTGCTCGATGCAAAACGCGGGGATATAGGCAACACGGCGCGCATGTACGCCACCGCCGCATTCGACTCGCTCGGAGCCGACGCCGTTACCGTGGCTCCGTATATGGGCAGCGACAGCGTAACTCCGTTTTTGGAGCACAAAGGAAAATTCGTTGTGCTGCTCGCGCTTACGAGCAACGCCGGAAGCCTTGACTTTCAAATGACCGAGGATGCCGGCGGAGAACGACTGTTCGAGAAAGTGCTGCGCACAAGCCTGGCGTGGGGAAACGCCGACAACATGATGTATGTGGTAGGCGCAACGCGCGGCACGTTGATTGGAGACGTGAGAAAAATAGTACCCGACAACTTCCTGCTCGTGCCGGGCGTGGGGGCGCAGGGAGGCTCGCTGGAAGAAGTGTGCAAATATGGCATGACCAAAGACTGCGGACTGCTCGTAAACTCATCACGCGGGATTATATTCGCCGACTCCACCGAAAACTACGCCAAAGCGGCGGGCGAAAAAGCCAAGGAGCTTGCCTTGCAAATGGCCAAGGCATTGGACAATTTCAAGAAATAACCTTTCGCGCCCGCCCTTGATGAAATACATAATCGACCCGGTGCACGGTTTCACGCCCATTGACGGCGAACTTATCACCACGCTCGTAAAGCACCCGCTTTTCCAGCGCCTTACCCGCATACGTCAACTTGGCGTCGAGGGCATTGTGTATCCCGGGGCGCAACACACGCGCTTCCAGCATTCACTTGGCGCGTACCACCTCACGCATCAAGCCGTTGCCGCCTTGGAGACAAAGGGAGTGAGCCTTGAACCCGAAGAGCGCAAAGGACTTTTGGCAGCAATACTGCTGCACGACGTGGGCCATGGGCCGTTCTCGCACGTGTTGGAAAACGTGATAATCCCCAATGTGAGCCACGAGCGTATTTCGCAAATGGTAATGGAGCACATAAATCGTGAACTCGGCGGCGCACTCGATGAGGCCATTGCCATTTTCACCGACAAACACCCCAAACATTTCCTGCACGAGCTGATTTCGAGCCAACTCGACATGGACAGGCTCGATTACCTGTGTCGCGACTCGTTTTTCACCGGCGTAAGAGAGGGAAACGTGGGCGCGGCAAGGATTATACAGATGCTCAACGTGAAAGACGACCACATTGCAGTGGATGAAAAGGGAATATACTCAGTGGAGAACTACCTTATGACACGGCGCATGATGTACTGGCAGGTGTATTTCCACAAAACGGCGGTGGCTGCGGAGGCAATGCTCACAGGGGCTTTGCGGCGCGCAAGGCAGATGATACACGCGGGAACGCGGCTGTTCGCCTCGCCCGCACTCGATTTTTTTCTGCGTAACGACCTTACAGCCGAAGAATTCGCCCAAAATCCCGAATGCCTTGAACACTACATGGAACTTGACGACACTGACATTGTTTCGGCACTGAAAGTGTGGATGAAAAACAAAGACAAAATACTCTCCACACTAAGCGGGAATTTCATAAACCGACGGGTGTTCAAAACCGACATATACAACGGCGAAGCACCTGCCGGTTGCCTGGACGAGGTGCGCAGACAGGTTGCCAAAAAGTTGGGGCTAAAAGAAGAGGAAACCGACTTTTTTGTGTGCCAAAAAGTTATCGAGAAAGATATGTACAACATACAAACCGACCAAATAAGAATATTGCTGCGCAACGGCGGGGTGAGCACTATGCCGGAAGTTTCGGAAATAATACGCACCGACACCGCCGCCATACCCTACCGAAAAACATACATCTCGCACGAAAGGTTCTGAAACAAACGCGACACAAAAACAAACATCTTTCAAGAAAAGCACACGGCGGCGCAAAACACCTAATCCAACCCACACTCCACGGCCACACTGTTGGTGAGAGCTACAAATTCCCCTACCGAAAGCTGCTCGGGGCGGCGTGTCAAATCAGGACTGCCCAAAAACTCCACGTGATCGGCATATCTTCCGGTTTTCATGTCAAGCTCGCGCAAAAGCTGCTTTAACGTTACCCGCAGCATCTTGCGACGGTGAATGAACGTAGCCTTCACCACACGCCTGAAAAGTTTTTCGTCGCAGCCAAGGTCGGTTACGGCGTTGCGTCTCATGCTTATCACGGCCGAACGCACCTTGGGAGGCGGATTGAAAACGCCCGGCTCGACGGTGAAAAGGTATTCCACGTCATACCACGCCTGAAGCAGTACACTAAGTATGCCGTAATCTTTCTTTCCCGGCGGGGATGCTAGCCGCAAAGCCACTTCACGCTGTATCATGCCAGTACAAAGCGGAACATAGTCCTTGTATTCGAGCATATGGAAGAATATCTGCGAGCTTATGTTGTAGGGATAATTTCCCGTAAGCACAAATTGCCGTCCGCCGAAAAGCGTGTCGAGCGGCATCTTGAGGAAATCCCCTTCTATTAAGTTGCCCCCGAGTCCGGGTATATTCACCTTGAGATACTCCACGCTTTCCCTGTCAACCTCCACAACCTTCAGTTCCCTTTTTCGTAACAGCAACGGAGAAGTGAGAACGCCCATTCCCGGCCCCACCTCGAGTATCGGAATATCCGGCATGGCATCCACCGTGGCGGCTATGCGCTCCACCGTGGGAATGTCGGTAAGGAAATGTTGTCCTAATGATTTTTTCGGGCGTACTTTTGGCATCTGTAAAGGGATTTGTTTATCTTTGCGTTTACAAAATTACGAATAATCGCGTAATAAACGGATTTGAGAAAAGCTATAACAACATCTCTGCGCATAACACTGCCGTTCCTCCTCGGGGCGGGCATTCTTTATTGGATGTATCGCGGTAGTTCGTGGAGCGATATAAGCGACATGATTTTCCATCGCATGAAATGGAGTTGGATGTTCCTGTCGCTTATTTTCGGAATTGTGCCCCAGGTGCTACGCGGGCTGAGATGGCGGCTCGCGCTTGAGCCTGTAGGTGAAAAGCCAAGACGTAGAACATGCACATTCGCAATCTTCATCTCCTACGCGGCAAGTCTCGTTGTGCCGCGCATAGGAGAGATTACCCGCTGCGGCACACTTAGCCACCACGACGGCACTTCGTTTGCAAAGGGCATAGGCACCGTGGTTACCGAGCGCATAGTTGACGCGCTGTTCATGCTTGGCTTTACAGTCTTCGCAATATTAGTTCAAGGTAAAACATTCATTACATTTTTCAGCCGCACAGGCACAAACTTCGGTAACCTCATTGAGCGTTTCACAACAACAGGCTACGTGGTTACGGCAATATGCATGGCCGCGCTGGCACTTGCGGTTGTGCTGGCAGTGAGGAGACTTAAAGTTTTCGGCAAGTTCCACAGCGTTTTTCGCGACCTATGGGAGGGCATAATATCGCTCGGCAAGATGAAATCGCTGGGGCTTTACATTTCCTACAGCTTCGCGATATGGCTTTGCTACTACCTGCATTTCTCGCTCACCCTGTATTGCTTCGATTTCACCTCAGGGCTGACGCAACTTGACGCGCTTGTTATTTTCTGCGCCGGCTCTTACGCCGTGCTGATACCCACACCCAACGGCGCAGGTCCCTGGCATTTCGCGGTAAAAACCATGCTGGTGCTTTACGGTGTGGGGGCGGAAAACGCCATAATGTTCGCGCTGGTGGTTCACGCCATGCAAACCGCATTGATAATAGCCCTCGGAGGCGTGGGGCTGGCATCATTGCAATTCCTGCCCAAACGCACCGGGAAAAACATCAAAACACAGGCTATTCACTAATTAAAAACAAGATATTATGGAAGATATCAGAAATCTGCAACCCAAAGACCTGTGGGGACACTTCTATTCCCTCACTCAGGTTCCGCGCCCTTCAGGGCATCTTGAGAAAATACAGCAGTTCCTGCTCGACTTTTCCAAAGAAAACGGCATTGAGGCTTTCAAAGACCCTGCCGGAAACATCGTGATGCGCGTGCCCGCGACACCGGGCATGGAAAACCGCAAAGGCATTATACTCCAGGGACACATGGATATGGTTCCGCAAAAATCGCCCGACAGCAAGCACAATTTCGAAACCGACCCCATAGAGACATACATTGAAGACAACTGGGTAAAAGCCAAAGGCACAACCCTTGGAAGCGACGACGGAATAGGCGTTGCCACAGTAATGGCCGTGATGACAAACAAAAACCTTAAGCACGGCCCCATAGAAGGACTGATAACGCGCGACGAGGAAACCGGCATGTTTGGCGCAAACGAGCTGCCCGAAGGCGAACTTAACGGCGACATCTTGCTGAACCTCGACTCTGAAACATGGGGCAAATTCGTTGTTGGCAGCGCAGGCGGAATTGATGTTACCGCCGAAATGGAGTACAAGGAAGAACCCGTTGGAAAGGGTGTGAAAACCGTTAAGGTTACGCTCAAAGGTCTGCGCGGAGGACACAGCGGACTCGAAATCAACGAAGGGCGCGGAAACGCCAACAAACTTATGGTGCGCTTTGTGCGCGAGGCCATAACGGAATGTGGCGCGCGCCTTGCCACATGGGACGGCGGCAACATGAGAAACGCCATACCGTTCAAGGCAACCGTGAGCCTGGTAATACCACAAAGCGAGGACGAAAAACTCAAAGCCCTCGTTGAAAAATGGAAAAAAGAGTTCACAGAAGAGTATGCCGGCATAGAAAGCGGCATAGAAATGACGGTAGAAGATGCGGAAACGCCTGCCACAATCACCCCCCACGAAATACAAGACAACCTCGTTGACGCGATATACGCATGCCACGATGGGGTTGTGAGAATGATACCCCACTTCCCCGAAGTGGTGGAGACATCCTCAAACCTGGCCATAATAAAAATCGGCAACGGCAAAGCGGAATTCAAAATACTGGCCCGCAGCAGCAAGGAAAGCATGAAAGAATACATTGCACGCAGTCTTGAAAGCTGCTTCAGCATGGCGGGCATGAAAGTTACGTTCAGCGGAAGCTACGGCGGTTGGGACCCCAATACCGACAGCGAAATCCTGGCCCTGCTTAAAAAGGAATACAAGAACATGTTTGGCAAGGAAGCCATTGTGCAGGTTGACCACGCAGGACTGGAATGCTCCGTGATATTAGGCAAATATCCCGGTCTCGACGTCGTTTCGCTCGGTCCCACGCTTCGTTCGCCCCACACCACAAGCGAGCGCTGCTACGCCCCATCGGTTGAAGAGTTTTACAATTTCATAAACAAGGTGATTGAAAACATTCCCGAAAAATAATAAAGCACAACAATTTACACAACCACAATTTCCCCCGGCACACAAAGCAAACATGCAGTGTGTCGGGGGATTTTTTACGCGCCACTTACGGGCGAAAAAACGTTTTTCCAAGAAAAAGCGGCAATACTCTGCAAGACATGCCATTACAAGCAAACCTACTGTTTTTGCAAGCGTTTGGAGCACAACATGTTACGAACGCCCCCAAAAAGGTCTGATGTAGTTTTTCCTACGTCTGATGTAATTTTTCCTACATAGGACATGGTTTTTCCCATGTCGCATATTTTTCGCCACACCCCATTATCCTAAAACACGCCCGCATTCCCCCCTTCCCAAACATCGCTTATTTAACTTCAGCATAAAAGACGTATTTCAAAATAAATTTTTAATTTTGCACGCAGAAATAATCAATTCCGGTTTTTCCGTGAGCCATCCGGCACAACAATTATGCCTATGCGCCACGGGAGCCACAAAATCAAACATGGACGACTATCACGCGGAAAACGAACGTTAACCCGACGGGAGATATGCCGAAAGGTCTTTGCTCCTGCCGGAATTTTATTTGGAGTAAAAGCCTATGCGAACCTACTGGAACATAAACGGTGGTCTACGCACCGTTGACAAATGGCAGCCAAACTGCTGGATGCAGGTTACCTGCCCGAGCGACGAGGACATCTCGTACATGATCGACAAACTACACATACCCGAATATTTCATAGAGGACATACGAGACAAGGACGAGCGCTCGCGCTATGAATACGAGGACGGTTGGGTGCTCATAATTCTTAGAATACCCTACGTTAGGGAGGTGCGCTCGCACACACCCCACACAACAATCCCTCTTGGCATAATAATAAAGAAAGACGTTTGCGTAACCATATGCAACTATGAAACCAACATGATGATAGACTTCATAGCCTACCAACAAAAACGCAACGTTGGTTTCACCGACAGCATAGACCTCGTATTCCGCCTGTTCCTCTCCTCCTCTGTGTGGTATCTTAAAAGACTTAAGCAGATAAACACCCTCATCGAGGAATCAAAACTAAACCTCGACCGCAAGATAGACAACGAAGACCTTGTGGGACTTTCGCGCCTGCAGGATAGTCTGACATATTTCGCCACCTCGATAAGGGGAAACGAAATGCTATTGTCGAAACTTAAATTCAAGCTGCCCATCGACGAGCTTGATGCCGACCTCATAGAAGACGTGAACATAGAAATGAGCCAGGCAAGGGAAATGACCAACATATACACAAACATTCTCAACTCCACGATGGACACATACGCCAACATTATAAACAACAACATGAGCAGCGTGATGAAAAGCCTTACATCGGTGTCGATAATCCTGATGTTCCCCACCCTCATCGCAAGCCTGTTCGGCATGAACCTTATAAACGGCATGGAACACTTCAGCCTCGGCTTTCCGATAGTGTTCGGAATATCCATTGCCGTTACCATAGTATTCGTATGGTGGTTCAGAAAAAAAACGTGGATTTAAACAAACCCGGCGGCTAAAGTGCAAAAAAGCGGAAAAACATTAGGTGGTTAAAATAAAAATCACTTAATTTGTACGTTATAATCCATAACGTCAGAAACCAAATGACACCGAACGAAATTACACCCTCTCAAGAAGAGCTCAACATAAACGAGCAAGCTAAGGAAGAAACCCAAAAAGAAACAGCAACGGAGCCACAGGCACCTCAATCCACCTGCGAGCCAGGAGAGCCCGAAACCGAAAAGGAAACAGAGAGCACATATGCCATGCCCGACACGAAAGAAGGCATTATAAGCAGAATGAGCGAACTTTCACACGCAAACGAGATTGCCGGCAAAGACGAAATAGAGCTCCTTAAAAAAAGATACTACCGCCTGCGCTACGACGAAGTGGCAGCACAGCGCGAGGCATTCCTTAACGCAGGAGGAAACGAAGAAGAATTCGTGCCAAAAGCCGATCCCGACGAGGAAAGATTCAAGGCAGAGCTTAAACTCATAAAAGAAAAACGAGCGCAGGAACACGAACGCCTTGACAAAATAAAACAGGACAACCTGAAACGCAAACTCGAGATACTCGAAAAAATAAAAGCACTATCTTCCTCGCTTGAAGACACGGGCAAAAACTACGAAGCCTTCCGTAAACTACAGGCCGAATGGAAAGAAGCAAACCCGGTGCCGCAGGAAAACGCCACAGAGCTGTGGAAAAACTACGAATACAGCGTTGAGAACTTCTACGACATGCTGAAGCTCAACAACGAGTTTCGCGAATACGACTTCAAGAAGAACCTCGAAGCCAAAACACACCTTTGCGAAGCCGCCGAAAAGCTCGAAACATTCGACGACCCTGTTTCCGCATTCCACCAGCTGCAAAAGCTACATCAAGAATTTCGCGAAATAGGCCCCGTGGCCAAAGACCTGCGCGAACAAGTTTGGGAGCGCTTCAAAGCAGCATCCACCATTGTAAACAAGCGACACCAGGAACATTTCGACAAGCTCAAAGAAACCGAGAAAGAAAATCTCGTTAAAAAAACCGCCCTTTGCGAAAAAGTCGAGGCAATAAGCACCGACAACCTAAAAACATATGCAGACTGGGACAAGACAACAAACGCCATAAAAGAAATACAAGCCGAATGGAAAACCATAGGCTTTACCCCAAAAAGCGTTAACACAAAAATTTTCGAACGTTTCCGCAGCGCATGCGACAGCTTCTTCGTAAAGAAAAACGAATATTTCAAAAAGCTTAAAGCCACCCTCAACGAAAACTACGCAAAGAAAAAAGCACTTTGCGAAAAAGCCGAGACACTTAAAGACAGCACCGATTGGGGAACTACCGCCGCAGCTATAAGGGAGCTTAGAGCAAAATGGAAAGAAATAGGCCCCGTGCCCGGAAAATACTCGGAGCCACTATGGAAACGCTTTTGCGAAGCCTGCAACGCATTCTTCGATGCACGCAGCCAAGCATCGGCATCGCAACGCCAAAGCGAAAACGAAAACCTTGAGACAAAACGCGGCATAATCGAGCAGTTGAAAGCAATAACCGCCGAGTCAAGAGACGAAAGCATAAAGAAAGTGCAGGAACTAATGGCGCAGTGGCAGGCCACAGGGCACATACCATACAAACTCAAGGAGAAATTCTACAAAGAATACCGCGAACAGGTTGACAGAATATACAACGAGCTTAATCTGCGCCGCATGACCCGCCGCGCCGAAAACATAAAGGCACATGCAGATGCCGCCATATCGCGCGGAGGCGATGCCATGATGCGGGAAAGGGAACGCCTGTTCCGCATGTACGAGGCAAAACGCAACGAAATACAAACATACGAAAACAACCTCGGTTTCCTTAATGTTTCATCGAAAAACGGCAGTGGCTTCGTGAACGAAATAAAGCGCAAGATTGAAAACCTCAAAAACGAAATGGCCAGTCTGCGCAAGTCGATAGAAGATATTGACGAAAAGGCCAAAACCGGCGCGCAGGACGAAGGAGAAACTGCAAACAGTAACGCCGAAAACAAGGAATAAGCCCCCATCATAATATTAAGAAGCTATCGGGGACGCACAACGTAACTCCGATAGCTTCTTTAATTTCGCACAACCTAATTTTCAAACCATGAAACACAACACCGGCTTTCTAAAAATAATTTTGCCCGCAATGTGCGCGGCATTGCTCGCGGCATCACTCGCATCGTGTGATGAGCAAACGCTCAATGCACAGGCGGCGAAAAAAGCACTTGAAAAAGAAACCGTCTTCCGCGACAGCAGTCAGGTGGTGCAAATAGGCACGGGCTTTTACGAAGTTGACTCCGCCGCAAGGCAAAGGCTGGAAGCCCTCGCAAAAGAGGGAGTGATTTCATGCAAAATAAGCACGGCAGCCGAACACCACCGCTTTGAAAAATACACATGGTGGGAAGGCACCAAGATTTTCTACAAAGACATAACGCACTTTTTTGCAGAAGTTTCGCTTACCGAGAAAGGCAAAAAATTTATAGTACACAATCCTCCGTCAAAGCCGCTTGGCGAAGATGACATCCCCGAAGCCGACACCCACAACATGAGCAAAACCGCCATGCACACCGAATTGTATGATGCCAACAACGCCACAGGCACGGCAGCGGTTGCGGCTTATCACGGCAAATCCGCGCCAAAAGGTTCGTACGGCAAGGTTATATCCTATTCCGAGGCACAGAAAAAAGTCAAGTCAGCCAAAGTGAATATGCTTGCCGGCTTCTACAAGGTAGAGAAAGTGCTCAACGTGTTCTGCCCCGAAAATTACAGCAAAAACGGTGTGGGCAAATGCAATTTTATATGCAAATTCACAGGCATCACACCTTTCGGCAAAATACTAACAAGCCATAAAGACGGGGAACGCGCCTATGGCCACGCCGACTTTGCACGTTTCGAGGACAAAGGCTGGCGCGTGAACACATACGACATAAGCGGCGGAGAAACCCCAACCGGTCAACCCGAATTCTGAAAAAATATCGCTAAGCCAAATCCAAATCCAGCTCCACCGGGCAATGGTCCGACCCCATTATGTCCCCATGGATTTTAGCACCACGCAGCTTGCCAAGCAGCGATGTGGAAACAAGAAAATAGTCTATGCGCCAACCCGCATTCTTCTCGCGTGCGTGGAAACGGTAGCTCCACCATGAATACACACCCGCAAGCCCCGGATTAAGATGGCGGAACGTGTCAACGAAACCGCTGCCCAACAACTTTGTAAACTTTTCCCTCTCCTCGTCCGTAAACCCGGCGTTACGGCGGTTGGTCTTGGGATTTTTTATATCAATCTCCTCGTGCGCCACGTTCATGTCGCCGCAAACCACAACCGGTTTCCTCTCAGTTAGTTTCAACAGATACTCCCTAAAAGCATCGTCCCACTCCATACGGTAAGCCAGGCGTCGCAGCCCTTCTTGCGAGTTTGGTGTGTACACGTCAACGAGAAAAAAATCCCGGTCTTCGAAAGTTATCACCCTGCCCTCGTGGTCGAAAGCGTCTATACCCATGCCAAACGACACATCAACGGGTTCGCGACGCGCATATACAGCCGTCCCGGAATATCCCTTCTTTTCAGCTGAATTCCAGTAAGACTTGTAACCGTCAAACTCCAAATCGAGCTGTCCGGGCTGCAACTTGGTTTCCTGAAGGCAGAAAAAATCGGCATCAAGACTTCTGAAAGCATCGGCGAAACCTTTTCCCGCACAGGCACGAAGCCCGTTAACATTCCATGAAACAAATTTCATATCTTCGTAAGTATAAACAATGGCATTTGCGAAGTTAGCAAAAATAAACAAGAGAAGCACTGCAAAAACCGCGCAGGTCTGCCATCGGCGGGTATAAAAGTACCAATGCACCATATCAAGCCACATAGTTTACATATCTAACCGCAGCAAAACGGATATAGCCAAATACGCATAACACTGTGATTTACAAAGACATGAACATATCAAAGATGCAACTCGCAACGATTTGTTTTTCAACAGCTTTCGAATGCACTAAAAAAGTTCTGATGTAATTTTTTCAATGTCTGATATGTTTTTTTCTACATAGGACATGGTTTTTCCCGAGTCCCATGTAGTTTTCCCTGTGCTTTGAAAATAAAAACCTTTCGGCGTTGCGCCGCAAGTTCGAACATTACATATTCCCGCCGAAACAGCCTTGCGTTATAATGTTTCCCACAATGCGCGTTTTTGCACCGCCATGCCACTTCTTTTCATGCCGATTTATGCGCTAATAGCACAGAAAAAAGTATCTTTGTGCAGATTTGCAGAAAACATTTATGAAAAAGAATATAATACTGCTGTGCGCATGGCTTGCTCCGGCATTCTCACTCGCACAGCCGGTGGCTGTGTTTGATACGCAAAAGCACGACATGGGCTCCATATTGTGGAACGCCCCGCGCACCGCCCGCTTCGCCGTAAAGAACTCCGGCAACGAACCGCTGCTTATAAAAAACGTTGAAGCCGCGTGTGGATGCACCGTTGCGGAATGGGACAAAAAGCCCATGGAACCGGGCGATAGCACGGATATATCCGTTACTTACAACGCAGAAATGTTAGGGCACTTCACCAAGCAGGTTGCCATTTACACCAACGCCGCAAAACGCCCCACATACCTCACCATATATGGTAACGTAACCGCGCAAGCCCCCGAATACGTCGGAGAGTACACCCACAAAATAGGCGATGTAAAGCTCAATACCGAAGAAATAGAATTTGACGACGTAAACCTTGGCGACACCCCGGTTAAAACGATAGAAATCTTCAACGAGGGCGCAAAACCATACAAGCCCGAACTAATGCACCTGCCCAAATACCTGTCGGCAAAAGTTATACCGGAAACCCTGCTTCCAAACCACGGCGGAAAAATAGAGGTAACTCTCAACAGCGGCAAGCTACACAACATGGGGCTCACGCAAACTTCTGTATATCTTAGCCGATACCCCGGCGACAAGGTTGAAGCCGAGAACGAAATAAGCATTTCAACAGTGATAATTCCCAAAGCCGCAGCCATGAGTGAGGCGCAGCTTGCCTCCGCCCCCAAAATGTTGCTAAGCGCAGACACGCTTACGCTCGACAGCACCGGCGGCAAAACCCGGATGAGCGGAACACTGACAATAACCAACAATGGAAAAAGTCCGCTGCAAATACGCTCGCTGCAAGTGTTCAGCACGGCACTCAACGTGAGTGTAAACAGAAAAATATCCCCGGGCAAGCAGACAAAACTTAAAATAACCGTGTTGCGCAAGTTCCTAAAAAAGCCTTCGCGCAACCGCCTGAAAGTGCTAATGATTACCAACGACCCACTACAACCCAAAGTTACGGTTGCGGTGAAACTGAAGCCGTAAATACATAAACCAAAATATTTTCTAACTATAAAACTGTTATATTAATGATTAAGAAAATGCTGAGCGCAATAGCCGTGGCAATACTCCCGGCATTCGCTCTCCAGGCGCAGGAATACCGACTTTCCACGCCAAACACCACACTTATAGTGAACAACGACAACGGCGTGGCACGCATAGTGTATTACGGCCCGAAAATCGACGAGTCAACGTCAACCAACGACATGCGTGCCGCACGCATGACCTTCGACCGCGAGTCGTACTACGCTTTCGGCGTTCACTCAAACGAAGAGAAGGCCATTGCGGTAACCCAGCCCGATGGCAGCCTTACGCTCGACCTTAAAGTGGAAAACATCAAGAAAACTTCAAGCGCGGATGCCACCACGATTGAAATTAACATGAAAGACAAGGTTTACCCGCTCTACGTGCGTCAATACTTCAAGGCATACAACGGAACGGACATAATCTCAACGTGGACCGACATAGTGAACTCCGCAAAGAAACCCGTGGCGCTTGAAATGTTCGCATCGGCGCAAATACCCATTGTGCGCAGCGACAACCACATAACCCATTTCCACGGAGGCTGGGCCGCAGAAAGCTTCGTCAACGAACAGGAAATAACCGACGGACAGATTGTTATCTCAAACAAATTCGGCATACAGAACACCCATGCCGACAACCCCAGCGTAATGATTTCGGTTGGCGGCAAAGCAACCGAAAACTCCGGCACCGTGTTTGGCGGAGCATTGGCCTGGAGCGGCAATTACAAGATAAAGGCAAGGGGAGCCGGCGGAAACCAGCTCGAAGTTCTTGCCGGCATAAACGAGGAAACATCGCGCTACATTCTTGACGGCGGCAAGACTTTCACCACACCCGAATTCATCATGACCTACTCAACCGAAGGCAAGGGCGGAGTGAGCCGCGCTTTCCACCGCTGGGCGCGCAAGTATGCCCTAACACACGGAGACAAGGAACGCATGATACTGCTCAACTCGTGGGAAGGCGTTTACTTCAACATCGACGAAAAGACAATGGACCAGATGATGGGCGACATAGCATCGCTCGGAGGCGAACTCTTTGTGATGGACGACGGTTGGTTTGGCGACAAGTACCCGCGCGACAACGACCAGACCAGTCTTGGCGACTGGATGGTATGCAAAAAGAAGCTGCCAAACGGCATCAAGGCACTCACCGATGACGCAAAGAAACACAACATAAAGTTCGGCATCTGGATCGAGCCCGAAATGATCAACACCAAGAGCGAACTTTTCGAGAAACACCCCGACTGGGCTTTGAGCAGCCCCAACCGTCCACTTACACAAGGGCGTGGCGGCACACAAATGGTGCTCGACCTTACAAATCCAAAAGTGCAGGACTTTGTGTTCTCCGTTTTCGACAACGTAATGAAGCAGGCTCCCGAAATTGCATACATAAAGTGGGATGCTAACGCCAACATAATGAACTATGGCTCGCACTACTTGAAGCCCGGCCGCCAGTCGCAGATATTCATCGACTACCAGCTCGGCCTGCGCAACGTGCTCAAACGCCTGCGCGCAAAATACCCCAACGTCATAGTGCAGGCTTGCGCGGGCGGCGGCGGACGCGTGAACTATGGCTTCCTGCCTTTCTTTGACGAATACTGGACTTCGGACGACACCGACGCATTCCAGCGCCTGTTCATACAGTGGGGAACATCGCACTTCTACCCCGCAATAGGCATGGCATCGCACGTGAGTGCAACACCCAACCACCAAACCGGCCGCGTAACGCCTTTGAAGTTCCGCTTCGACGTGGCAATGCAGGGCAGGCTCGGAATGGAACTGCAACCCAAGAACATGAACGAGCAGGAGAAGGAATTCGCAAAACGCGCCATAGCCGCATACAAGGACGTACGCCGTGTGGTGCAGATGGGAGACCTGTACCGTCTGAACTCGCCGTTCGACAACGACTATGTAACATCGCTCATGTATGCCTCAGAGGACAAATCGAAGGCCGTGTTCTACGTTTACCGCGACCACAAGGTATGCACAATTCAAAACGACCCGCTGATACGTCTCGATGGAGTTGACGAGAACAAAAACTACAAGTTCACCGACATAACGCCGCTTGACCCCAACCGTCCCCACTGGCTCAGCGGAAAGGTGATAAGCGGTCGCGCACTCAAAAAAGCGGGAATACGCGTAAATCTTGATGGCGACTTCTCGAGCGCGGTATTCAAACTCGAAGCCGTAAACTGATAGGCACAAGCCGCAACGAACACAATCCCCGCCCTCGCCGTGAGAGCGGGGATTTTTAATTGCCATAGCCGCAAGGTGCACATAAAAAACAAAATCGCACCACTGCAAGGGCTGCGACATACGCCACTTAAGCACCCGGCTGTCAATCATTCAACAATTTGCACCGCCACAGGGGCGCATGGCATACACTCTGAATTGCATCGATTGGTTATGATGCGGCAGCGGTTTGCGTTGCCATTCATGCGGTGGCATACAAGGCGTATGCAATACTCCCCTGCAATTATCGCATAACCAAAAAAGATTGCTCCTTACAAAACGCCCCCAAAACTACATTTGATATAAGAAAAACTACGTCCGATGTAGGATAAATTACATCAGACATAATCCGGACTACATCAGACATAATTTCCACCACCTGCAACACCCTGTTTTCCAAGTATTTGCAAAGTCATCCGACAAACCACTTATTTTCCTGTATTTCAAATGCTTACGCATTTACGGCTCTTCTACGCAAAAAAGAAACCATGCCATTAGATAAAATGGCGGCTTCAAATTTTGCGGTTATGCAGGTTTGGAGTAACTTCGCGTAACAAACACTCATTACACAAGTGATAGAAAAGCATATAGTCATTGATGAAATAGACCCGCGTGTGCTATACGGGGCAAACAACGTGTATTTGCGCATGCTCAAGGCCCTTTACCCCAAGCTGCGCATAGTGGCGCGCGACAATGTAATCAAGGCCATAGGCGATGAACTGGCAATATCCGATTTTGAAGACACAATACAACTGCTCGTGAGCCGATGCGCAAAATACAACACATTGCGCGAAACCGACATAATAGACATTGTGAAAGGCAAGAAACCTTACGAGGAAGAAGAGGACGGAGTTATTGTTTACGACATTAAAGGCCGCCCTATACGCGCCAAAACCGAGAACCAGCAATTGCTCGTAAAGGCATACGCCAAGCACGATTTGATGTTCGTAACAGGGCCGGCGGGAACAGGAAAGACATATACGGCAATAGCACTTGCCGTTAAAGCCTTAAAAAACAAGGAGGTGAGACGAATTATTCTTAGCCGCCCGGCCGTGGAAGCAGGAGAAAAACTCGGATTTCTGCCGGGCGACATGAAAGACAAAATCGACCCATACCTGCGCCCGCTGTATGATGCACTCGAAGAGATGATACAGCCAACAAGGCTTAAAGAAATGCTCGAAGACGGCACAATACAAATTGCGCCCCTGGCATTTATGCGCGGACGCACGCTGAGCGATGCGGTGGTGATACTCGATGAGGCGCAAAACACCACCTCGGCGCAAATAAAGATGTTTCTCACACGCATGGGCTTCAACACCAAAATGATTGTTACAGGCGACCGCACGCAAATTGACCTGCCACTGGCGCAACGCTCGGGGCTCGAAGAGGCCATGAGGGTGCTGAAAGGGGTTAAGGGCATAGCCTTCGTGGAAATGAACAAGAAAGACATTGTGAGAAACCCGCTCGTTACCCGCATAGTGGACGCATACGAAAAAGACATCGAACAGAAAAAAGTAAGCATAAACGTTCATGAAGACCCGGACGAAACCGAGCCGGACGCAGATGACAAATCAGACTGAGCATAACACTAAACATTTCACTGACAATGAATAAAGCATTAATCAAAACAGATTATCATTTCCCGGGGCAAACGAGTGTTTACAACGGGAAAGTACGCGATGTTTACAACATAAACAACGAGAAACTCGTAATGGTTGCCACCGACAGAATATCGGCGTTTGACGTTATTCTGCCCAAAGGAATTCCTTTCAAAGGACAGGTGCTCAACACCATAGCCTCGCGCGAACTTGACGCAACCAAAGACATTTGCCCCAACTGGAAGCTCGCCACCCCCGACCCCATGGTAACCGTAGGATACATGTGCAAAGGTTATCCCGTGGAGATGATTGTGAGAGGCTATCTTTGCGGCAGCGCATGGAGAGCCTATAAAGCCGGCGCACGCGAGCTTTGCGGAGTAAAACTGCCCGAGGGTATGCGCGAGAACCAAAAGTTCCCCTCGCCTATAATAACCCCCACCACAAAGGCGGAAATAGGCAACCACGACGAAAACATATCGCGCAAGGAAATACTCGCACAAGGACTGGTGCCCGAAAAAGAGTATGAGATTATGGAGAAATACACCCTGGCTCTCTTTGAACGCGGAACCGAAATTGCAGCAAAACGCGGACTGATTCTCGTTGACACAAAATACGAGTTCGGACTTCACAACGGAGAGGTTACGCTAATGGACGAAATACACACCCCCGACTCTTCGCGCTATTTCTACTCTGAAGGCTATGAGGAGAAATTCGAAAAAGGAGAGCCGCAAAAACAACTATCCAAGGAATTTGTGCGCGAATGGTTGCTGAGCAACAATTTTCAGGGGCAGAAAGGGCAGAAACTACCCGAAATGACAGACGATATCGTTGAGAGCATATCAAACCGCTACATAGAGCTGTATGAGAACATAACCGGCGAAAAGTTCAACAAGGACATACACGACAACCCGGAAAAACGCATAGAAGAAAACGTGCTTAAATATCTGCAGCAAGCCCAATAGACATACATTCCTGCAAACAAAGCCTCACCCGATTTGCAAACAATCGGATGAGGCTTTTTACTGTTTTCTAAATTCAATCCTTATGAACACACTGAAAAAGGTAGGGCTGAAATTTGCCATAATGCTCACCACGGCACTTTACACCACAACGGCTGTAAACGCAGGCAATCCGGCAAACGCCAGAACTGCAAGGCAACTATTCGATTACGCATACCACTCTGTATATGGACCACAGGGCTCCACCCTTGACTATTCCATAAACCTGGCGGGAATATACAAAGCTAACGGCACAATAAGCATGAAAGGCAAGAAAAAACGCTTTTTCGAGCCAAGATACAGCGTGTGGTGCAACGGGAAATACTACTACAAGGTTGACAAAAAGAAAAAGGAGATAGAAATACACAACGCCGCCTCGCCAAAGAAGGACAAATACTCGGGAAAATTCACTTTCTCGCCCAACAACTTCAACTATAGCTACTCGGAAAACAACAACGAGTACATTATAAACCTTGAAGCCAAGCCCAAGACCGCAGGAAACATAAAACACGCCCGAATACACCTTGACAAAGCAACAAAAGCCCCAAAAAGCATTAAAATCAAAGTTCTGTTTTTCCGGGCTACAATAAAGATTTCGCACTTCCACAGCGGCGGCATAAACGACAAGATTTTCCGCTTTCCCAAAGAAAAATTCAAAAATTACAAAATAACAGACAAAAGACCCGATTAGGGCCTTTTTTAGCTATCGCTTGAAATAATATTGCCGTACAGCAATATTATTATATTCACCCATACATTCGCTTTGCTTGGCACGTAGACCCAATAGAATACCTTTTTTGCAAAACTCAGTCTAGTTTATCCCACAATAAGTTTCCTACAACTCAGTCTTCCACATAAGTTAAACCGTCGCAAGCAGGCACACAGCTGAGGCAATTCTTAATTATAAGGAAAACTGATTCTCAAATTAATTATACATTATGTTTCCGAACGGAGTCGCTTTTCTTTGTTGAAAAACACATATTAATGAATTATGTACTATATAATATACTGCACCATCGATAAAAACACATATCACAAACCAGAAAGCACTCGTGCTTTAACTACTGTTCGTTTACAAAATATTGGCATCGGCAACCCAAACCTACAATCATGCACTAATGCCATTTTGGCAGTAGTGTTTAGCGTGAAACATTGCGCTTTTCCGAAGGCACAAAACTTTCAAATGTCTGGTCGTCATAGAAAACCCGAATTTCCAAAATCTTTGGACGGATAATTTTGGTTTCCGTTATAACTTTTGCCGCAGCCTGCCTTTCCCGATTTTGATTTCCGCCGGCAGAATCGGACAGGTTGGAAAAAAGTTCCATTCCGTCCATGTTTTTTTTAGACACCGCATTTTCCGCGCCTTGTATATTCGGCGTTACGTTTGAGGACGAGCCGCACATATCATTTGGAGATTTATCCCCGTTGTCTCCAAACATTACACCCTCGCCAAACATCAACCAATTTGTGCTTATACTTGGAAACGCCCGATGTATGGCTTGGACATGATTGTTCGTCGGCTTTGAGCGGCCGTTGAAAATATTTGAAAGCGAAGCAGGGGATATGCCTAATTTCTGTGCAAATTCCTGCTGCGACAAACCCAAGTATTCCATAACCTCCTTTATTCGTTCCTCCATAAATCTTCTCCTTTTCATGTGGTTTAGTGCAAATTTACGGAAAATCCCGCCAATTTACCAATGTAAAGACAAAAAACTTCACGCAAAAACATAAAGTTTATATTTTAAAACACAAATCAGTTTTTATATTTTACGCTTTACGTTTATAATTTACAAGATAGTAGTAAGAGCAATGCCTTATTCACATCCTGCTTTAAACGCAGGCTATTCTTCTATATACTAACGTTTTGCCAAAAAGGGGATTCTATTTGGCTCATAAGCCATTATATATATGCGCGAATTCGGATTTTTACAAAAAACAGATATTATCGAACTTTTCTTGTCTTGTTGGAGATACTCTACTCAAACAAAAAAGTATAATTGGTTGGTTTTTATAGGAATAAAGTCTTGCATCAGTTCTGAATATTTTCAAGTTTACGTTTATTGTTTTATAATTTATTGGCAGTTTTACTTTGTGTTACGATGCTTTTGTTTTACAGATTATTTCTCTTGTAATTCCTAAACCTTTCCTTGTTGTACACGTTTGTGTTTTTGCGTTTTGCTTTGTAAATCATTAATAACGCAAAATGTAAATGCACAAAGACCGAACACTGCATTTTTAGCGTTTTTCTTGTCATACTTTACAGGAATGCAGCAGGCTTTAATACAGCTCATCCTACAGCACCCATTTTTGCACCGAACTCCTTTATACATAGGAGAAAAAGGACAAAATTCTTGTTAGGATTTTCAAGCAAACTAGAAAAAAACCGGCCCATAAGGCTTATATTTCCTATTATTTCACGCATAAACCTACCCTTTTCCTATAAAAACGGGCACTTACAACTACATAAAAAGCGGTTTTTCACTCTAAATTCACTCGATTTTCAATCACCACATTGTTGCCACAAATCGTAATACTGCCCGCATATTGATCTGTATTGCCGATAACCGAATTACATTTCGGGACATTGGCACGCAAAAAAGCTGCGCGCCGATTCCCTCATATTGTTAAATTCGCCCGCTCTACACCACACTTCCGCTTGAAAGCCGAACCTGCCAAAACGCAAAAAGACCATCGCTTCCCCGCCATATTTTGCGGGGGCGGAAACGCAACGTAACTTTTACGGAACAAAAAAACTTGGTTAACAAAAAAGCGAACCGACTTCGGTTCGCTTTTTTTGTTAACCTAAATTGTGTGTCTCTGCCCTGCTTTCCCTAACCCAAAAACCTTTAATGAAGAATGAAATATATGAGATCCATTCCTAACTCCGCCTCCGTCGCAACATCAAAACCTATCCTCTTTTGCCGTTCATCGGTCTCCCTTATTTTACCTATAATTTCCATCACTTTACGCGCCGTATAATTTCCAATTGCAGGCATTATATTTTTCTTTACCTGCCATTCTGTCATGCCTGTCCACTTGGCTATTCCCTGCGGACTTTTGTCTGGTGAATAATACGATATCATGAGCTTTGAGAAGAACTGGAACAGCAGCACCAAATTTCGTTGCAAGGGGTTTGCCTTAGAATTAGCCCCAAAATATTGTACTATTTGAAACGCCTTGAAAACGTCTCTTCTTACTATTGCGTCCTGTAGTTCAAAATAATTGAAATCCTTGCTTATGCCAATATTGGTCTCTACTAATTCCGGGGTAACGTTGCTTTGATCTTGCGGCATTGAAATTATGAGCTTGTCAAGTTCGCCATTCAATCGGCTTAGGTCTGCTCCGATATTTCCCACTATCATTTCCGTGGCCTTTGGCGTTATCGTAAACCCATGTTGTTTCATATACACGCTAATGAATCCCGGAAGCTGCCTGTCGTATAATTTTTTTGACTCGAAAAGCACTCCGTTTTTCTGCGCCAAAATTGCAAGCCGCCTTCTCTTGTCCACAGTCCCGTTTTTGTAGCAAATAACAAGAATTGTGCTGTCAAGGGGCCGTTGCAGGTAATAGGCCAAATCATCCAGGCGTTCCATAAGCTGCGCCTCACGCACGATTACCAGCAAATGCTCCGCCCCTAACGGACTGCTTTTGGCAGTATTCACCACTTCACCCACATCGGTATCCAAACCGTAATAGGTGAAATAGTTGAAAGCCTTGTCCTCCTCAGGCATTACCGTCTTGGAAAGAGCTTCCGCTATATTGTCAATAAAGAAGCTCTCCTCCCCTTCGAGCAAATAAACCTTCTCGAATTTCCGTGCGTTTATGTCTCTCATTATGCCTTCATACGAAGGTCCCGCTTGTTTTGTATATGCCACTTTGTTTGTATAAATTCAACAGTCCGTCAAAAGCGTGCCGCCGCGCTTAGTAATCAAATTTCAAATGGCGCACCGTGCGCCCATCGTTCTTTATCAGTTTGAGCGAAGCTATTCCGAAAGCCACATGTTCCGATGCAAAATCCTTAGTTACACGCTCATCGCTCTCCATAGTCTTCACCCCCTCGGGTGTCATGGGATTGTCGCTCACAAGCAGCAAAGCCCCGGTAGGTATATGGTTATAAAAGCCACAGCTGAAAAGAGTGGCCGTTTCCATGTCCACAGCCATGGCACGGGTTTTAGCAAGATAGTCCTTGAACTTTTCATCGTGTTCCCACACGCGCCTGTTCGTGGTATAAACCGTGCCGGTCCAGTAATCATGGCGTGCATCGCGCAAGGATGTCGAAACTGCTCTTTGAAGCATAAACGCCGGCAATGCGGGAATTTCGGGCGGGAAATAGTCGTTGCTCGTGCCCTCCCCGCGTATTCCCGCTAACGGAAGTATGTAGCTTCCAAGCCTTGCCTTGTCGGATATACCGCCACACTTGCCAAGAAAAAGGCACGCCGCCGGCTTCACCGCACTCAGCAGGTCCATTATCAGGGCCGCATTGGGACTACCCATTCCGAAATTCACAACGGTAATTCCGTCGGCAACCGCCGTACGCATGTTTGCGTCATAGCCCACAGGCTCCACCCCACACTGCTCGCAAAACAAATCCACATAGTTGTTGAAATTTGTAAGCAACACGTATGGCGTGAACCAGTCAAGAGGCCTGTGAGTGTATCTTACAAGCCAATTGCCCACTATGTCCTCGCGTGTTCTCATTATAATTCTTAAATTTGCACCTGCCGGCGCAAAAGCGCCAAGACTATTTTGCAAAAGTAACAAATGTTTGCATTAAACCTGCCCACAGCCGATATAAAAATAAGCCAAATAGATGGGAAGAATGTAATTTACGACTTCCTGCGCCGACGCTATGTTGCCCTTACCCCGGAGGAATGGGTGCGCCAGCAATTCACCCGCTTCCTCACCGACCACAAGGGCTACCCCGCCGCACTAATGGGCAACGAAATAGAACTTTGCGCCAACGGCAAAAAACGCCGCTGCGACAGCGTTGTCTTCAATGCCAACGGCAAGCCGCTCGTAATAGTGGAATACAAAGCCCCAACAATAAGCATAACACAAAAAGTGTTCGAACAACTAAGCTCATACAACATCATACTGCACACGAAATACCTGATTGCCACAAATGGCAAAAACCATTACTGCTGCCGCGTGGACTACGAGGCAAAGTCTTTCCGTTTTTTGCGCGAAATTCCGAATTACCAGGAGCTTGAACAATAAAAACAAATCACGAACGTCAAAAAATAAACAAACGTAATTCACACATTATGAGAAAGGTAAGTCTGTATTCCATAGCACTTTCAGTGTTGTTTACGGCAATTCCCGCAATAGTTTACCCTTCCGAATCACACGTCTCACATCGTCCCGGCTCCCTTTATTTCCATGTCGAAAACAGCGGCGACAGTATCAAACCCAAGGCAAAAAAGCGCGAAACATCTAAATTCGACAGCCTGCGCCAAGCCATACGAATCAATGCAAACTCCGGACGTATGCTGCAATGGGCCGACTCGCTGATACGCTCAAAGAGCGAAAGGACTATAAAAGACACCCTGCGCCATCGGCGGCGCATACAAAGACTTGCAAACGCAGACAAAAAGCTGTCGTTCGCAAACAAACTGCTCACCGCCCACTACTTCAACAAAAACATCGACACCTCATACATAAAACGCCCCTCCGAGCCGTGGACCGTGAAGTTTCGCGCCAACTATTCGTTCGCACTCACAGGAATGCGCGGCGAAAACAATGGCGACAGCTTCTCCGGACTGTGGGCATCGCGCTTCCGCGCCACAATAAGCGCGGGCTTCGTTTATCGCGGCATTGGAATAAGCGCGGCAATAAACCCGGCAAAGCTCGCGGGGCGTAACAAAGACATGGAATACCAACTCACCTCATACGGTAACCGCATGGGATTCGACGTTATATACGAAGCGGCGAAAACCGACAAAGGCAGCGTTACATACGGCGGCAAAAAATACAAAATGCCCAAAGGCACACTCAACCGCCAGGGACTTGCCGCCAATTTCTACTACGCCTTCAACGGCAGACGCTTTTCCTTTCCCGCAGCCTTCACCCAGTCATACATCCAGCGCAAAAGCGCGGGCAGCTGGCTCGTTGGTGCATCGGCACAATGGAGATACACAAAAATATCGCCGCAAGACGGACTGCCATTCAACAAAGCCACACTGAAAAGCCTCAACTTCGCCATAGGCGGAGGCTACGGCCACAACTTCTGCATAGGCCGCCGCTGGATGCTCCACCTCTCGTCGCTCCCCACCCTCGTGGTCTATGACCACGGCAACATAAGCGGGGACGCAACAACCACAAAGTCAAAAATCCGTTTCCCCAACTTCTTCATCGCCAACCGTGGCGCAATGCTATATTCTTGGAAGCGCAATTTCGCCGGAGCGTCCGGCACACTTGACTTTTCCAATATCGGAAACTCCAAACAGCTCGAGCTCTACAACATGAAATGGCGCGTGCGTCTGTTCTACGGCTTCAGGTTCTGACAACCACAAAGCTTGCCCCAAAAGCCATACGGAACATAATAAAAACGGTGCGATGCAGGAAAAAGCTGCAAAACCAATATCGTCATATCGGAAAAAGCAGCAGAACCGCATTTCGAATAATATTATCAACGCATTGCATTACCACGCAAATACATACACAATTGCGTTATGATTTATGCGTTTTTTATCTGCGTCATCAACAGCCATTTTCCGTTTTTTGCGAACATTGTTCCGTTTGCCACATTCTGAAACCAGCACACATTCCATAAACCAGACAATATCCAAACAATCAAAGAACTGCGCCGCCGTAGGGGCGTATGGCATACGCCCTGAATTGCGCGGGTTTGCGATGTTGCGATAAAGGTTTGTGGCGCGGCTTGTGCGGCAGTGTACAGGGCGTATGCCATACGCCCCTACAAACGGCGCAAAACAAAAGTTGCGAAAACTACATTTGATGCAGGGAAAACCATATCCTATGCGGGAAAAAAGTGGCGTATAATTGCGTATGCCATCCGCCGCACAAATACACGAACAACAATCAATCAGCAAACAGCACCGCTGTAGGGGCGTATGGCATACGCCCGAATTGCGCGGATTTGCGATGTTGCGATAAAGGTTTGCGGCGCGGCTTGTGCGGCAGCGTACAGGGCGTATGCCATACGCCCTGAATTGCGTGGGTTTGCGATGTTGCGATAAAGGTTTGTGGCGCGGCTTGTGCGGCGGTGTACAGGGCGTATGCCATCCGCCCATACAAACGGCGCAAAACAAAAGTTGCGTAAACTACATTTGATGCAGGGAAAACCATATCCTATGCGGGAAAAAAGTGGCGTATAATTGCGTATGCCATCCGCCGCACAAATACACGAACAACAATCAATCAGCAAACAGCACCGCTGTAGGGGCGTATGGCATACGCCCGAATTGCGCGGATTTGCGATGTTGCGATAAAGGTTTGCGGCGCGGCTTGTGCGGCAGCGTACAGGGCGTATGCCATCCGCCGCACAAATACACGAACAACAGTCAATCAGCAAACAGCACCGCCGTAGGGGCGTATGGCATACGCCCGAATTGCGCGGGTTTGCGATGTTGCGATAAAGGTTTG
>ERZ808252.238-NODE-238-length-58285-cov-4.885884_pt1 | contig 58285 bp, 40 predicted proteins | sample MGYA00521242_ERZ808252 | MGnify/ENA primary metagenome ERZ808252 (study PRJEB31516, sample SAMN03275581) | gut metagenome | biome: mammalia-associated habitat; material: feces | host: Papio cynocephalus | place: Kenya | collected 2012-08-07 ... | reverse complement strand
GCCCGTGCCGCGCGCCGTAACCGCTATCAGCAGCGTTTTATCGGGTGAGGAGCTTGAAAGCGTGCTGAGCCGACTTAAATCGGGCAAGCCGGTGCTTTGCGAGGTGCCCGAAATTATAGATTGCGACGGTATTTCCTGCACGAAGGTGTATGTTCATAATTCGGCTTCTACCCCCGCCGTTCACCTTGTAGGGTATACCGACGCCGATTCCCACGGGGTTTCGGGGCTTGAAAAGGCTTACGATAAGCTTTTGTATTCAGACAGTCAGGCGGCGTTTGTTTACACCAAAAACGGCAGGGGCGATATACTTAAGGGGGCGGAAACGGTAGTTGAAAACGATACCTCGGTTACGGCAGGCGGCATAGTTTCCACTATCGACGTTAATATTCAGCAAATAGCCGAAACCGCCGCAGGCAGTATAAAAAAGGGCGCGGTTGTTGTGGCAAAAGCCGAAAGCTCCGAAATACTGGCGGCGGTAAGCACCCCGTATTTTGACTTGACGAATGTATCAGAGTATTTAAACGCCGAGGGCTCTCCCCTTTTAAACCGCGCTTTGGCGGCGTATAACGTCGGCTCGGTTTTTAAGCTTTGCGTGGCGGCGGCGGGTATAGAATCGGGCAAGGGCGGATTTACCTACACCTGCACGGGCAGCTGTGAAATAATCGACCGTTTTTTCAAATGCCACAAGCGCAGCGGTCACGGGCTGATGAACCTTAAAAGCGGTCTTGCGAATTCCTGCAACACCTTCTTTTATAATTATGCCTTTTATATCGGGGGAGATAAAATATATAACGCCGCGTCCTCGCTTAACTTCGGCAAGGCGTTCGATATATGCGAGGGCTTAAGCGTTTCGGCGGGCAGTCTTCCTCAAAAGGAGTCGCTTTCAAATATCGCGTATCTTGCAAATTTCAGCATAGGTCAGGGCGAGCTGTTAACAAGCCCCGTGGCTATGCTTAACCTTTACTGCGCCGCCGCTTACGACGGGTCGTACAGCATACCCTCAGTAGTAAAGGGAACCCTTAAGGACGGAAAAACAGAGCCTTACGAAAAGGGCGGCAGAATAAGAATTATGAACGAAAGCACCGCGGCCGTATTAAGGGAATACCTTGCCGCCGTTATCGAAGAGGGAACGGGCGCGTCCGCACGGCCTAAAACCGTAAGCGCCGCCGGAAAAACCGCAACCGCGCAAACGGGAAAATTTCAAAACGGAACAGAGATCTGCGAGGGCTGGTTTTGCGGCTTTTTTCCTGCCGAAAAGCCCGAATACACCGTGATAGTTTTTTCTGAAAACACCGCCGAGCAAACCAAAAGCTGCGGCGAGGTGTTTGCCGAAATTGCAGACGGCATAACGGCGCTTAAAGGGCGATAACTGAAAAACGCCGTGCCGTTTTTTCCTCTTCCGTCATTGCGAAGCCGTGTAAACGGCTGTGGCAATCCGTTTCTCTTTTAAGGGGAATTACGGATTCTTTCACGCTCCGCGTTCAGAATGACAAAGAATGGAGCTTTGCAAACCGCCGTTTTGTCATTGCGAGTGAGCAAAGCGAGCGTGGCAATCCGTTTTCCCTTTTTAATTCCCTGTCTTATATAAATTTATAACCCTTTTACCCCTGTCCTCCGCCAAGGCTTTTAAATTAAGCGTACTGCCGGCGGCGCAGGCATACATAACAACCGTATTGTCCGGCTCCGGCGTATTTCTGTGCCCGAAAAATGTTACGGTCATATTTTTTCCCTTTTTTTAAATATATTATAAACATATTTTATGTTTATAAATGCATTATAACATATTTTAGCTGTAAAATAAACACGTAATAACTTTAAAATGAGGTTATATTATGGCTATAAAAAGTTTATCGATAAGAATTGAAGAAGAACAGCTTAACAAGCTTCATATTCTTGCTGATTATGAGGGCAGAAGCGCTAACAGTGAAATTTTAATACTGATACGCGACGCGATAGAGGAATTTGAAAAGTCGCACGGAAAAATAGATTTATAATTTGCCTAAAAGAAAAAGCCTTAATACCCGTAAAGCGTTGTGGTTATTAAAGCTTTTTTCTCGTAATGACAAGGGGAACGGATTGCCACAGCCGTTTGCACGGCTTCGCAATGACTAAGCGGTATGTCATTCTGAGTGCGGAGCACGAAAGAATCCGCCTCCCCATTTTAAAAGAGAACGGATTGCCGCGCACCTTTCGGTGCTCGCAATGACAGAGCGACAGTTTACTGCACACCCCGTGACATTCGCAGCAACTAATCGACTTGTCATTCTGAACGCGGAGCGTGAAAGAATCCGTAATTCCCCTTAAAAGAAAAACGGATTGCCACAGCCGTTTGCACGGCTTCGCAATGACAAAGAGACGAGACAACGGCTTGAAGCTTATTTTATGATAACGGTATAACACGTTCTTCGGTGAACGAATAAGAGAAATTTCGGGAGAATAATTGAAATGGACACAAAAAAGCTTTTTCAAATAACCGAGGCGGCGCATGCCTGCGGCATTTCACGCAGCACCCTTATGCGTATGGAGGAAAAAGGTCTGCTTACACCAGTTTACATTGCGCCTGAAAGCGGGCGGCGTTATTATGATAACCATAATATAGCGCGCATTTTGCAGATTGAAAAATTCAGGGCAATGGGACTGAGCCAAGAAAGCATTGCCGATTATTTTGCTAAGGGCGGCGAGGCTTCCGGTCTGCTTGAAACGCTTACAAAGCGGCTTCACGATTTGCAGCGCAGCGTTGAGGAAATACACCTGCGCGCCGAAGAGAACGCAGGCATATCGGTTCAGCTTATGACCGTGCCTGAGGTAACGTGCTGTATGCGGCGCTTTGAGGGGCACACCATCGATGAAAAATATGCCGCTATGTACGATTTTTACGGCGAGTGCGTTAGTAAGGGCTACATTCTTTCCGACGAGCCGATCTTTTCGGTATCGGACCGTCGGGATTATCTTGACGGATATATCGGTAAAACTCCTTATCCGTTTTGGATGTGCGTGCCCGTGAGGAAGGACAAAGCGCCCGACGAAGCGGTTACAATGCCCGAATGCCGTGCGCTTTCGGTACTTTACCACGGAGATTACAGCGGCGTGGACGGAGCCTGGCTGGCTCTCGGCCGCGAGGTCAAGGCGCGCGGACTAACGCCCGCGGACTATCCGCGCGTACTGGGTATAGTTGCGCCCTATACGGGGCGCGAGATTGAAGCGCGCCGTTATTGCCACCGCCTTGTTCTGCCGATTGAGGATTAGCCGTTCAAAGCTTACGGTTAAATCAGAATAAGGGACCGAAGCCCGTAGCCGTATCGCTTGCAACGCTCATACCACTTGACGGCTGCGACTCTTTATTTCCGGAATTCTGATCCTTATTATCGGTTGAGCTGCTGTCATCGGAGGCTGTTTTGCTATCGGCCATGCCGCTGCTGTCGGTTTTATCTTTATTATCTGCTGCGCCTTTATTATCTGCTGCGGCATTACTGCCTGCCGTGCTTTTATTATCGGGCGCAGTTTTATTATCGGTTTTTTCAGAGCTGTTTTTCTGCGAGGTATTGCCGCTGCTTTCTTGCGAAGCTTCGTTTTCGCTTGAGGAAATACTGCTGCTTTCGCTTATTTCGTCACCGCCGGCTTGCTTTGTCTGCTTACACGCCGAGGTAACTGCGGCAACCGCAATTAAAGAGAGAATTATAAGCATAAGTTTTTTCTTGCTCATCGATTTTTCAACCTTTCTGTTAATAAGGAAATAATTTCTTTTATGCATACGCTAGACAATGCTCCTGCACCTTTTCTTACAGTGTTTTTCTCTGACAGAGAATTATTTTTCTTCCAAACCAAGCATTTCCTCGACAGCGCGCAGCAGAACCTGCTGTTCGGGTTCGGTGCACGTCATAAACAGTCTGTTATGCACCGGTCTTTTAAGATATTCCCATATCTTCATTTTTGTGGGATAACCTATTTGCGAATGAAGGATTATGTTAAAAATACGCTGCCTTGTAAAGGAATTGTCATAAAGCAGTCCGTTATTTCCTATACATATGATCTTAACGTCGCTGTCCGTACCGATACCGTTTACGGCAACCGTTACGGTTGCGTGCTCCTCATCATACCCGAACTCGGCTTCGCTTTCAATTCCGTTTGTAGATATTTTTACACATTGCGGTCTTTTAAAGCCTCTTAATTTAACGGTCCAATTACGCTTTTCGGGCAGGAGCGACCTGTCGCCCTCGGCCGCGCATATCTTAATTTCGGCGGCGTCTCCCCACTTTAATTCGATATTTGTTTTAGCCCATACGCCGTTTTCAAATCTGCTGTACTCGCCCTCGTCCTCATACATTGTAAAGGTATTGTCGGCGCCTGCAAAAACATACAGCTCCATATCCGTTTTTCTGCCGAGACTGTTTCCGCCCTCGAACCTTTCCATAGGTACGATAGCTCCCGCCTTGGCAAATATAGGATACTGTTCAACGGTGCGGTAAACGTCCGTTTCCCTGTCGCCGCTGTATACAAAGCCGTTAAACGCGTCTATCCATTTCCCCTTCGGGAACCATACCCGCGATTTTGCAAGGAAGGTTGTGCGGTTTGCCTTTTCGGTTATCGGGCTTACAAAGAATTCGCTTCCGAACCAATATTGATTGGGGCACGAATATGCCGCGTCCTTTTCGGGATGAGAATAGTACATAGGCAGAATCATCGGCGTAAGCTCGGCATGATTTCTGTAATTCATAGTATAAATATACGGGAAAAGCTTATATCTGAATCTGAGCCATTTTTTCGCAATTTCCGCAAGGTAGGGGTGCAGATTCCACGGCTCCTTGCCGGTAAAAAGATTGATTGCGGAATGCAGCCTGTTTATCGGCGACAATACTCCGAGCTGCATCCAGCGAACAACCATTTCATCGTCGCGGTAGCCCTCCCGGTGACCGCCTATATCGTGGCTCCACCAGCTGTAGCCGACGTTTGACGCATTTGCCGTAAAATACGGCTGAAAATCCAGCGATTCCCAAGTGACCACCGTGTCGCCCGAAAATCCTACCGGATACCTGTGCGAGCCTAAGCCGCTGTACCTTGAAAAGAACATAGGCCTTTTCCCGTTGCGGCTGATATCAAGAATATGCAAATGGTTAAGCAGCCATAAAGGATTCATTTTTTCAAGCGGACTTGCAGGGTGTGTTTCGTCATGCACCCACCAGTAGTCGCTGCCCTGCTGCCAGTCAAGCCACCAAAAATCAACCCCGTCCTCTTCATACGGATGATGTATTATATCAAAATAATGCTCCATAAATTCGGGATTAAGGCAATCGAATTTAACAAGCTTACGGCTTTCGGGGTTTATGCCGCATGCCCTTGCCATTTTTTCATACATAACCTCGTGGCAGCCCACTCCCTGCGCAGGGTGCAAATTAAGGGTTGTTTTAAGATTATGCACTTTAAGGAATTTTAAAAACGCTTTATAATCGGGGAAAAGCTCCTTGTTCCATGTATATCCCGTCCAACCGGGGTTATTTCTCGGATCGTCAATACGGTTTTCGGGAATATCCTTAGGCTGCGTGTGCCAGCCCATATCTACCACGGCAACCGAAAACGGAATATTTTCCCTTTCAAAGCGTTCAATAAGAGCGCAGTATTCCTCCTGCGTATAATTGTAATATCTGCTCCACCAATTTCCCAAGGCATAATCCGGCAAAAGCGGCGGTGCGCCTGTCAGGCGGTAATAATCCTTAACGCATTCAAGATAGCCGTGCCCGTATCCGAAAAAGTATATATCCTGCTTTCCCTCTTCGCGTATGTCAAACCACCCGTCGTCGGTAAGCACAAGGCTGTCGCTGTCGTCTATTACGGTATAGCCGTTGCGGGAACAAACCCCGTCCTGCAGCGGGATCTCGCCGTTTGCCAAATCAAGCGTTTGCGCCGTACCCTTAAGCTGATCGGCATTTTCGCCGAAGCGCCAGACGCTTGCGGGAAAATTCTTAAGAGCAACGCTTAGATTTTCTCTGCAAAACCGTTTTCCCTCGGTATATTCAAGTAAAATATCCGAGGTTTCGATTTTTAAAACGCCGTTTTCTTTTACCGAAGAAAAGTCGTTCGCCGAAAAATCCCTGTAAAAGAATTTTTGTGAAGCTCTGTCTTCAAATATGCCGTCCTCGGCGTATTCCATTCTTATCATTTTCGGGGTGAGAACCGTAAAACGGTAATCAGCGCCCGCAACGATATTTTCCGCTAAGGCTTTGCCGCGTGTTTCCCATTTAAAACGCCCTTTTTTCATAAATTCCTCTCCGTATTAAGCACTTTTATTACCGTTCAATAAGGTCGGTCTCATTATTTTTGCAATAGCTGAATTTCTGTTATAACAGCTTTTATCTGCCTGCGCCGTTTGCGGCGCAGGCAGAATTATTTTACTTTCCCGTTGCGTATACGTCGTCTAAAATAAGAACAAGGCTTTGGTTTGCCTGCGGAGAGCTGATTCTGAAGAAATTTACAGCCTTCAAATTCGGATTTCCGGTTACAGCCGCCTTATCAAACGGCAAATAGATCTCATTCCAGCCGGATTTTAATGTGCTCTTCTTTATTTCCCAGCCGTATTCGTCCTTATCGTACGTACCTGAGCTTGATATCTCAAAGCTTATGTTGTTTTTAAGCTTACTTACGCTGTCAACATAAATACGCAGGTGTATCCGCCCGCCGCCGAAGCTTGAAATATCAACGGGATTTTTCAAAACGCTGTGCATATCCGCAAGCGGGTTTTTAACCTGAAGCGCCTTGTCGCCTTCAATACGGTTTGAGGTGAGCTTCATATTAAACGGCTTTAGGAAATTGCACATACAGTTTCCGAGAGCAATATCACCCGGATATACGGGCTTGCCGCATTCACAGGCGTTTGCCGGAATATTGCTCAGTGCGGCGTAAATGTTATCTACAATGGTAACAATGCCCTCTTTGCGGCCTGCAGAGTAAATTCTTATACGTTTGATCGCTTTTGCGTTCGGTGCCTTATCAACAATTAAAGCGTCCGAAATTTTAAAGCTAAACTCGTTCCAGCCGTTTGTTATATCCTTAGGACTTATGCTCCACTGGTATTCTTCCTTATCGATCTCTGTACTGCTTGAAACCTCAACCGCAATATTATTGGTAAGCAGCGAGGTATCGTTCACATAAAACGAAAGGTGCACATACCCGTCGGTGTAAGCCGAAATATCTACGGGCTCGTTAAGAATACCGAACATTATGCTTCCCTTGTAATCAACGGTCTTTAAGGCTCCGCTCCCCTCTGCAAACTCACGGGGAGCAACCGTAACAGCAACGTTTTCCAATGTTTTGAAAACATTTATGGTGTTGCAGCTTGCTATCATTTTACCGTTTACGGCTTCCGTTTCGGTATAAATATCGCTCTGCTTGTTCACTGCCGATATGCCGTCTATTATCGCCTTGATATTTATTTCCTTCTTATCGAAATTTGTATGATAGATACGAACATAGTTAATAGCCGTAATATCCGGATTACCCTTTTTGATGTTCTTTTTAAACGGAATGTAAACCTCGTTCCAGCCGCTCTTAAGGGTATCGGTCTTTACGGTAAAGGTATATTCGTCCGCGTCGCATTTTCCTGAGCTTGTAAGCTCCGTTACAATAAGATTTCCGCAAAGCTCCGGCTTATCGATATAGAAGGAATAGTGTATATACCCTTCGGTATAAGCCGATATATCGATCGGAGTTTTAAAAACTCCCTCAAGCAGCGTGCTTGCCTTTGAGGTGGACCTGAAAGCGCCCGTACCCTCAACAAACTCGCCCTTTTGAGTGGTTACCTTTGCGTTTTTAAGCGATTTAAAAATATTAACGGTATTGCAGCTTGCTATCATTTTACCGTCTGCAATCGATGTTTCCGAAAATTCGTCGCTTTCGCTTTCCATGGTTGCGTACACGTCGTCAAGCACCATTGTAAGACCGCTTTTCGGCTTGGTTGTGAATATACGCAGGAAATTGATTCTTGAAAGATCGGCGTTTCCTTCAACCGAAGCAGATCCGATCGGGATCCAAATGTGATTCCAGCCGTTTGAAAGAGAGGAAGCGTCGATTATGAATGTAAATTCGTCAACGTCGTTTTTGCCTGAGCTTGTAAGCTCAAGAGTCACCTTGTTTGTTAAATACGACGTATCGTTAACATAAAGCGACAAATGCAGATTACCGTCCTTATATGCCGAAAGATCGGTGGGGCTTTTGAAAACAAAAGCGCTTGCGCCTACCTCCGGCACCAGCATAAACGCTCCTGTGCCCTCGACTACATATTCGGGCTGCGTGGTTACCTTTGCGTTGCGTATACCGCTTAAAATGTTTACGGTATTACAGCTCATTATCATTTTACCGTAGGGAGAGCCGCTTTCCTCGAATTCGTCGGGCTCTACCGTAGGCAGGTCCGGAACATAAACCGTTCCTTTTTTGTCGGTAAGATAGATATTATCATAATATATGGTAACTCCGTATCCCGGATTATCTTCATAAAAGCGATAGAAATTCACCTTTGTAAAATCTATTTCGCCCGCCTTATACGATTCGGGAACAGACAGGTAAAATTCGTTCCAGCCCTTTTTAAGCACGGATCTCGGAATAACCCACGATATTTCTTCCTTATCGTATGTGCCGGAGCTTGAAAGTTCGAACCATAACGCCCTTTTTGTTTTTTCGGGATTATCTATATAAACGGAAATATGCAGACTTCCGTTTTTATATTTTGAAATATCCACCGGCTTGTCAAAAACGCCTGTGCCTATTGCGCTGCTTGAGGACTGTCTTCCGAAGGAGCCCTTTCCCTGAACGTATTTTCCCTTTTTATGCACAAGCATAATATTGGTCGTTTTGCTGAACTGCTCGGTATTGTCGCAGTCTATAAGCATAAGACCTACATCATTGTTGGGATTGCCCAAGTCCTCCGGTTCAAGCATTGTATATACCGCTCTTTTAACATATTCCACAAGGTTTTCGGCGGGCTTTGTCGAATTACTGCCGCCGTTTCCGCCGCGCGGAAGCACAAGGTATATTGCCGCTGCGGCAAGAAGTATTACCGCAGCCGAAGCGCCTATAATTAAAGCAATTGCTTTTTTGGATAGCTTTTTCTTACTTGCCACACTGTTTACCTCCTGCCGTTTTTAGTGCGTCTTCGCCCGATAATGTAAACCGCCGATGCCGATACAAGCAGGGTTGCAAGCCATACGGCAGGGTTTGCCCTGTCGCCTGTTTCAGGCGAATTGTCGGGTTGGGTATTATCCGCCGAAGAACCGTTTGTATTCTTGTCCCCGCCGCCTGTGCCGCCGTTTTCACCGCTTCCGTTATCAGCTGAAGCCGAGCCCGACCTTACAAACGAGCCGACGCTTATAATCGCCTCGCATTCGGGGCAATACATATCGCCCGTGTAACCGTTTGTGATTTTTGTTGCGGCGTTTTCGTTAACCTTAACAAGCCTGCTTGTTCCGTCCGCCGCGGTATGCGAGCACAAATTAACGTCAAGCGAAACGGTATGCTTGTTTGAATCCGATACTCCGCCGTATTCGGGCGAGAAGGATTTTTTAAGATACGGAGAATAATACTGAAGCGCCGCTTTTCTTCCGTCGCCGCTTATGCGGATAATGCCGAGCATTCCGAGCGGCTTACAGGTATAGTAATTATCGTCTGCATCAGCCGCGCTTACCGAGAATACCGGCACACTGCCGCCGTTTACATTGCTTTCGGTTTTAAAGACAACAGCGCCCGTGCCGTTGCCCGCGCCGCTGCAAAGTATCATTTTAATGTTGCCGCAGTCCTTAAGGGCTTCCCAAATATTTGCGGTGCCGGCTCCGCCGCCGTAGCCTGCGGGGTTTGATACCGAGTAATTTCCGTCCGCTCCTATGTATTCCGAAACGGTAAGTATAACATTATCGTCAGGGTATTGAGAAAGAACGGACTTTGCCCATTCAAGAACGGACTGACGGGGATACGCTTCAAGCTGCAGGATCATCCATTTAATATGATTTACATTAAATCTGTAATATGAATTTTCGGTTGCCGAAACGCCTTCGGCGTCCTCAAAGCTGCCCGAATAGTACGCCGAAGCCGCAGTAGAGTCTATTTCGCTTTTGCCGAAATATTTTTGATAAAGCGACGTATCGCGAACACCCGTGCCCGCCTTATAATCAAGCTCGCCTGCAAGCGCGCTCCAAGAAATATCGTTATTAAACAGCTTAAAGCCCTTTAACGCTCTTTTATAGCCCGCTTCTCCGGTATTTTTAGAATAGCTGCCGCCCGCAATTATATGCTTTATGTTTTCTTTTCCTGCGTTTTCGGTTATCCAATCAGACATTGCAAGCCAGGTTTCATTATACTTGTCATTCTTTGTAACCGTACGCATATCCGGAACAAAAATAAGCGACCAATAGTTTTCCTTTAAGCCCTCAGGCTTGCTGTAATCAAGCCAGTCGTCCGCCCGCGAGCCTTTGAATTTAGCGTAGTTGCCGGCAGAAGAAACATCGTTCATCTGCTTTGTAACATATTCGATATTCCCAAGCAGCGGCCAGCTGCCGGAAAGCCCCTTGGTATCCTTGTTTAAACCGTTTTCAACCGTTCCCGGCGTTTTGGGAACAATGCCGTCTTTAATTTCTTTGGCGGTACGCGCGGTTTTCCATATCCTTATATCGGCTATACAGCCCTTCATTATCTGACCGCCCGAAGCGTCCGCGCCGATACGGTGGATTATTCCGGGCTTATCTGTATTATCAGCCTTCACCGTGCTTTTTGCGGCAAACTCTCCGTTAATGTAAAAGCTGATATATCCGTCCGAATCACGAACTGCCGCTATATCTACCCATTCGCCCGTAAAAACGTTTCTGATAAGGGTAAACTGCTTATTGCCGTATAAAAGAGAGGGATAGCCCTTTTCGGTTACGAATAACGCGTAACGGCCGCCGTCTCCGCCCTTATTGGTGTTTGAGAATATCATATAATTCGAAGCAAGGCTTAACGGATCTGCATTCTCGTTAACGGTAACGGTATTTTTCTGTTCGGCACCGTTTAAATCGACTATTTTAAACTCGCCGAGCCTTTGCATACGTACGTTGGTCATATTTTTGCAGCCGTGAATTCTGAACACATTTATACCGGCGGAAAGCTCAAAGCCGTTTTCCGCCGTAAATTTACTGAGCGGTATAACTATATGATTCCAGCCCGCCTTAACCGATATTCCGGCGGCGCCGTACTCTGTATACGGCGTTTTGTCGTCGCCGGGCGATGTATTTGAAAGACGGAGACGTCCGTTTTCAAAAAGCTTGCCGTCGGTCTCGCTGTAAGCCCAAAAATCAAGCGCAAGATCGTTTATATCATAGCCGCTTAACGAAATATTCAGATTATCGGTAAATGCCGTCAGCGTTTTATCGGCCGAGGTAAACTCAATATACTTCATTCCCGCGCACGGAGTATCCGAAGCGGCAGTGCCCACGGAAATATCCGCAGCCTTTAAAACGCCGCACAGGTTAGCCTTGCTGTCGCCGTCGCGCAGCTTCCATTCGGTTTGTTTTTTTATTAACAGCTTAAAATCGCCAAGCCTTTGCATACGTACGTTGGTCATATTTTTGCAGCCGTTAATTCTGAACGAATCTATCCCGTCTGCAAGGTTAAAGCCGCCCGACGCCGTAAAGGAGCTTAACGGCAGCTCTATATAGTTCCAGCCCGCCTTCACGTTAACGGCGCTTGCGTAATACGAAAGATTGGGCTTGCCGTCCTCGCCCGACGCTTTATTTGAAAGGCGGATCTGACCGTTTTCGAAAAGCTTGCCGTCGGTTTCGCTGTAAGCCCAAAAAGCAACCGAAAGCTCGGTAAGGGCATACTCGCTTACATTTATTCCGAGGTCGTTAACAAACGCAGTAACGGTTTTGTTGTTTGAAGTAAACTCGGTATAGCTTAAGCCCGCGCCCGGAGCGTCGGCGGCGCTTGTTATACCGTAAGACATATCGCTTGCCTTTAAGGTGCCGATCAAATTCGTCCTGTTATCGCCCGCGCGCAAAAGGCGCTCTGTATCGCTTAATATAATAAGCCTTATTTCGCAGATTCGCTGCGTGCGGACATTGTCGGTGTTTTTGCAGCCGTGAATTCTGAACGAATCTATCCCGTCCGCAAGGCTAAAGCCGCCCGACGCCGTAAATTTGCTTAACGGCAGTTCAATATAATTCCAGCCTGCCTGAACGTTAACGGCGTTTGCGTAATATGAAAGATTGGGCTTGCCGTCCTCCCCCGCGGCCTTGTTTGAAAGGCGGAGCTGACCGCCTTCAAAAAGCTTGCCTTCGGTTTCGCTGTAGGTCCAAAAGGCAACCGCAAGCCTGTCGATCCCGTAATCGCCTGCGGCAATGCCTAAATTACTGCTATATGCGGTAAGGGTATTGGTATCGCCGTTGGATTTAAACTCAATGTATTCCTTGCCGGCTCCCGGAGTATCGGAGTCCGTGGTTGTTCCAGCCGTTATGCTGTCTTTGGATATTCCGCCTATAACATTAGACTTATCTCCGCCCGCGCGAAGCAGCCAGCTATCGGTTATTTCAACCGAGCTTTTTATGCTTGCCTCTATCGTTTGCGGAATTTCCGACAGCGTTTTGCTTAACTGAAGGTAGGTATCGGCAGTTTTTTCATTGCCGAACTCAAGACCTAAGGTTCTGCTGTCCTTAAGCTTTACCGATTTAAGCACGGCGCTTCCGCCCTGTGCGTCAGCGGTTGAAAAAATACGGAAATAGTTTATAGGCTTTCTTACCGTAAAGCCTCTTTCGCTGTTCACACATTCATAATTTGCGTCGGAAAGCTTTAGATCAAGCGTATTGTCGCCGCAGCTCAGCTCTTTTCCCACAAGCGTCCATGTAAGAACCGCGTTGTCCGTTTTGTCCTGCGCAAGCTGAACTCTGCCTTGCCGCAGGGAATTCAAGGCGTTATCGTCTTTAATTTCAAATTTAACCTCAAGCGACAGATCCTCAAGCTCCAAATAATCGGGTATGATTATACCTGCGTTTTTGATTTCCCGCACTAAGCCGCCGCTGCTGCTTTGCAAAAGCGGCATTTCGCCGGAATAAAGCTGCCACTCGGTAACCGCCGCATTGTCGGCGCTGCAAAAAAGCAGATTTCCGCCGCTCATAAGCACGGCCTGAACGCAAAAAAGCGCTGCGCACAATGCCGCCGACAGGCGTTTGATCTTATTCCCCATCAAGGTATCACCCTTTCTGATTTAAAAATAGGCGTGAAAGCATACCGTTCACAATATACCCTCACACCTATACCACACCTACTTATTTAAATATAATTACGGAATGCTTACCACAAGTCGCCCCAATTTGCACCGTCGTCGCCGCCTGCGCCGCCGTTTTCAAGCTTATTGTCGTCTCCGGAGGTTGTAACAACGTCGGATATATTGAAGCGTATGATTTCAAACTCTGCAGGTTCAAATTTTTTCATAACTGTTCTCCTTAACTTATTGTTACCTTACCGTTCAGGCAATGGATCTTTGGGCACTCTCGCCGTAAACGGCGGTACCGTCAAGAGTTATCCAATAAGCCCTTACGGTGAATTTTTCGCTTGTTTTATCACTCGGAACATTCCTTACGGTAAACGCCGCAAAGAAATTGGAAGCGGGCGAGAAAACAGTCGGACTAACCGGTGTGTTATTTCCGTCAACAAACCGATTAAGAGATTCATAAACCGTGGTGGTCTTTGTTTTTTCAAGATCTGCTATTTTACCGCCGAATTCAATTTCAAAGCCGACAAGCTTATAATCAAGGGAATCTACGGTTGTTACAAATCTTATGTCTGCATTGTTATCTTGATTTACCTGAGCTTTAACCGTTAAAACGTTCTTGTCTACATATTTGGCATATGCGGCGCCTGTGCCGGTAAGCGGAACAGTGCAGTCCTCGTCTGTAAACCAACCGGCAAATACATAACCGTCCATATCGGCTGTGTTTTCGGGTAATTTTCCGGCGGCAGCGTTATCGTAATAAACAACTACAGAATCATTTATGTTTTCTATGCCTGCAAAGTGGGCGTTGTTTGTGCCGTCAGAAGCCTTAACCGCATTAAGCGGATATGCCTTATTTGAAGATAATGTCCAGCTTACGGCGTTTTCGCTGTTCTTTATAACAAGGTCTTTAATGCTGCCGTTCATAAGCGCGCCGCCGGCAGCGTCTGCGCCTATGCTGTGACAAGCCGTAAATTTCGGCGCTTCGGGTACTGTTACGGTGCCTGTGCTTGTTGCCTCGATATCGTCGCCGACCTTAAATGTTACGGTGCCGTTATCATTTACGGTAACGCCGAGCTTTACAAATTCGCCGTTGCAGATATTGTGATTTAACACAAACATTTTATTGTTGTATATAAATGCGGGCTTGCCGTCTCTTGTTACAAACAAAGCATAGGGCGTATCGCCTTCGCTGCCGTTAAGGTTGGAAAATACTGAGTAACCGTTATTATATACGCTTTCATCTATATCGCTTGTATATACCTTATTCTCTGCATTTGCTACAAGCTTAACCTCGCCAATACGAATTTTATTTGTTACCTCTGTACCTTGTTTGAGACCGTTAAACCTGAATACTTTGATAGGTTGACTCCAGTCATAACCTTCATCAGTAGGTTCTCCATCAACCGTTTTCTTCATATCAATAAATTTGTCGAGCGAAATGTTTATATGGTTCCACCCTGCTTTTACGGTAATTTTGTTTCCGTTATACTGAATATATGGTCCCTTCGCAAGATCGGCAACTCCGGTTGTTCGGTTGTTAATGATAAGAACGCCGCCATTAAATAATGATCCAGCATTTTCACTCCAACACCAAAAATCAACAGCAAGTTCATTCTTGGCGTAATCGCTCACATCAATAGTTACAAATTTTCCGGAATTAGAAAAGGTTTTCGTATTGTCAGAAGTAAATTCCTCAAATTCAAGACCCTCACCCGGTCCATCATTCACATCATCTGCTCCGGATATATATGTTGTAATATCATCACTTGTTAATTTGCCTTCATATTTTGTTGCTGTTGCAATACCGCCGTCGCGAAGCGTCCATTCAGTGACGTCGTCCTTTTTTACAGAAAGCTTAACATCAGCTATACGGATTTCTTTCTCGGTATTTGAACCTGCACCGTGAAGTTTAAAGCAACGAATTTCGGAAATGCCTTTTAGACCTGTATGCAAATTAAAATCACTCAGAGACTTTTCGACATAGTTCCAGCCTTGATTAACTGAAATTCCGCTCAAAGAAAAATCAAGCGTTTGATAATCGTTCTTTTTAGTATCATTCTCTGAAAGCATACCGTCAGGTCCGCCGTCAGTATCCGCCAAACGGATTCTTCCACTGTCTGCCAATTTTCCGGCATTTGAGCTGTAAACCCAAAAGCTTAAAACCAATTCGTCCTTGCCGTATTTGCTTATATCAATTGCAGGCATATTATGCCATACGGAACCTGCACTTGACAATTGCATACTTACATAATCAATTCCGGCGCCCGGCTCTTCACCTTCAGCCGTTTTTCCGGTTGATACTCTGTCGGTGGCATTAGTTTGATAATCACTGCCGTCAAATAACGTCCATTCATCTTTAACGGTAGAGGACATTTTTACATCTGCCTCAACCGAGGTCGGAGCAGACTCAAGAGCGTTATCAAGCTTAAGATATGCGTTGTCTTCTCCGAAGGAGGTTCCCTGAGCCGAAGAAACCTCTGCTGCGGCTTTAAGCAAGCTTAAATTACCTGCAACCGCCACAGAAAGCGCGGTTAATGCAGCACAAAAAACCGCAAGTGTGCGTTTAAAGTTTTTTCTCATAATTGCCATCCTTTCAAAAATCAGTTATTATTTTTTCGGTTTCATACCGAACATTAAGATACAGATATATTGTACTATATTTTGTGAAAATTTAATATATTAAAATAAGCAAAAAAATATGCTATTATAAGCATTTAAGCCTACTCCCCGAAATCAATAAGCAGTGTTTTTATTTCATACGGCTTTAAGGCTATTTCCGTTTTTGCCGTGTTTTTTTCTACGACTGCCGTTATATTTTCATACAGGTCAGTCTCTGACACCGCTTTAGCCTCTTTTCGGAACGTAACGGTAAATTTGCTTTCGGCGTTTTCGGCATTGAATACTCTTAAAATTATTCCGCCGCCGTTTTCCGCCGGCTTTACAATACTTACGCACACGTTTCCGTCAACGCTCATAATACCTTGATTTGAGTTAACGGAAACATCGTCGCCGCAGCGCGTAAATACCGATATTTCCTTACGGAAGCCGTATTTTCTGATATCCAAAAGCTCGGCTTTGGAGGTCTTGCCGTTCATAGGAACAAGCGCGTACTTAAAATTAAGCGGACCCTGCAACTGACACAAGACAGGGGAATTAACCATATGCACCCTGCCGTGACTGCGGAACATTATCACCGAAATTGTACTGTCCTTATCCTCCAAAACGCCTGCCTGATGAAAGCCTCCTGCGCCTACAAAGGCAAGCCCGTTACCGCTTTCATCGGTTTTGTATATAATATTGTCAAAGTGCTTTTCGTACTGCTCCTGCTCGTACCATTCGCGCCTTTGTGCGTCCGCTCCCACATTTCTTTCGGCAAAGTAAAACGCCTGCGCTGCAGTATATTTATCGCCCTTTATATTTGTGGGAAGCATAAGCTTTAAGCGGTGGTCCTTAACGCTGTTATCGATATTGGTTTCAATGTATACGTTGCCCGAATCGCGCCTTAAGGTAATTTTTGATATTATCTTAAGCTCCTTTAAGCGTTCGCTGCGGTTATACGCCGCATAATCCATACATTCGGGCAGCAGCATAGTCTTTGTTATGCGGAATACCGTCTCAACGCTGCCGCTTGTAAGCCTTTCAAGCCTGCAATCCGAAAAACGCGAGGTAATAACAGTGTCGCTGTTTGCCGCGTTCTCGTGGAACCAGCCGTTTCCCGCTTCGGAATCATCAAGAAAATAATGCAGTCCTTCATACATTTTGCCGGTAAGCTTATCGAAAAGGCTGAGCGTTCCGTCCTGCATAATTTCAAGGCGTGCGTATGCGTTTTCAGCCCAGTTATCGCCGCTTTGCATACCGTTTTCGTTTCTTACAACGCCCTTTGCCGGAACCACCTTAAATTCGGTCATTCCAAGCTCTGTAAGCTCAGCTTCAAACGTTACGGTATATCTGTCAACATACGGCTTTTCCTGAGAAACATTCTGCTTGTTTGTAATTCGGTCTCTCTCGATATTGAGTATCTGGTAATCTATGCAATTATTATCCTTATCGAGGATCCGGAACATATTTCTCGGCTGATAGGGCGCATTACCTGCAAAGCGCGAGGGATAGTCCTTATCAAAATCAATATCTGCCGTTATTACCTGTTTTCTTTTGTATGGAGCGGGATTGAATATTTCAAGCAGATAATTCCTGCCCTTTTTATATGCGGTTCTGCCTGTTTTGTATGTAAAATCACGCTTTACGGCGTCTGCAATTTCCCGTACCTGATCAAAGCGGTAATACATATCCTTATGAACCTGATCCGCCGAGCAGCCGCATATATTATCGTGCGGATGAGTTTTTAACAGCTCCTTATAAGCCGCGCGCAAAAACTCTTTTCTTATGGGCGCGCCGTTTAAATTGCCGTACACGGTTATCGGGGATACCTCGTTTTCAAGCATAGCCTGACATCTGTCGTTATACTCCTTAAGGGGGTAATAGCTCGAAATCGAATCGGTTACCACGCGCATATCGCCGGACTGCGCGGTCTGTATAAACTCGCCGCAGAATTCCGGCAGCTCCTTTTCAGCCGCCGCAATATCGTTATAAGCCTTATCGAAGCCGTCGAATATAAGCTCGATACCGTCAAGTCTTTTAACACGGGCTGTAAAATCAAGCATTTCGTCGCTCAGATTTGCGTGATCGTCGGTTACGTTAAGCAAAATTACGCCGCAGCCGCTTTTTTCAAGCTCGGATTCAATGTAATTCTTAACATATTCGTCCTTTTCCGATTCGCTTTTATCGCCCGACGAAATAAACCGCAGATATTTCCTGTAAGCGGCGGAATAGTTATACTTGTAGCCGAAGCACTTACTGCCGTCGGGCGCTTTCCACACGAAATTTCTGAATGTGTTTTCGTCTGCGCCCATTCCCCTGCCCAAATAGGCCATTTTAATTCCGAGCTTATTAAGCAGCTGCGGAAACTGCGCTATATGGCCGAATATATCATTGATATATCCGTAACGGAACGGTTCTGTATTAAAATCGTCGCATATGCGCTTGCCCTGTTGGAAATTGCGTATCAGGCTCTCGCCCGAAACCAGCCATTCGTCCGGCATAACATACCACGGGCCGATCTTAATACTGCCGTTTTCAATTTGTTTTGCAAGCTCACAACGGTTTTCGGGTACAATTTCAAGGTAATCCTCTGTAACTATCGTTTGTCCGTCGAAAACAAAGCTTTCTATGTTTTTCTTGGACCTTACCTCCGAAATTATCTTATCAGTAACCCCTATCAGTTCGTATCTGAACGCCTGAAACGGATTATACCATTCCCTGTCCCAATGTGTGCTTAGCTGTATATAAACCTTTTTCACAGTATAATACCTTCCTATCGCTCAAGCCTTTAATCCTTTGTTACATACATATTGTCAAGTATGATAACCGCACCGTCAGACGGTCTCGGAGTTTTAAAAGCAAAATGCTTAACCGCGTCGGTTTTCGGGGCGCGTTTGAACGCCGAGGTATAAAACGGCAATTCAATTTCGTTCCAACCCGCGGTAAACTGATATTTCTGCAAATACCAATAAATAGATTCCTCGTCAACGTCGCCTGAACTTGTAAGATAAAAATATGTAGCTCCCGTAAGAAGCTCCGGATCGTTGATATACACCGAAATATGAAGCCTGCCGCTCTCAACGACGTACTGCGATATATCAACGGGATTTTTAAGCACGAACGAAGCCGACTGAGAGTCTGTGACCTTCATAGCCCCGCTGCCCTCCACATGCTCGGCGTCCTTTACGGTAACCGCTAAATTCTTCGCTTCGGAAAATATATTTACCGTATTAAAGCTTGCGATCATTTTGCCGTTCGCCGCCGCTGTTTCACGGTATCCGTCCTTAAGCTGCTCCTGCTCGTCCTTTGAGTCCGCCTGATCCGACGAATTTGAATTGTCGGCGGTCTGCTCTGCCTTTTTGGTTACGCATATATCGTCTATGATAACGTCAAGGCTTCCCTTTTTCGTATCAAGATTAGGGGAATACAAGCGGAAGAAATTTATTTCGGTATAATCTATTTTGCCTGTCTTAATACCGTTCGGAATTGAAAGGTAAATTTCATTCCAGCCCTCTTTTATGCTTGAAAGCTCTATTTCCCACTGCAATTCCTCGGCGTCTGAAAGGCCCGCGCTTGAAATCTCAAAGAAAAGGTTTTTTGCGAAATTATTTTTACTTGCCACATAAAGCGAAAAATGTATATATCCGCCCTTTAACGATGAAATATCAACCGCCTGCTTTAACTTTGCCTTAAAGAAAATCGGCGAGGTTGAAGAGTTCAAAAACGCGCCCTTTCCCTGCTTATACATTCCCTCGTCGGTGACAAGCTGTATATTTTCCTGTTCTTCAAACTTATCAATGCTGTCGCAGTCGGAAATGTAAATTCTGTCCGAAGAATCCTCGGCGGCCGTATCGTCCGAGCCCGAAGAGTCGTTGTTTTTATCCGAATCCCGATCCCCGCTCACACTGCTGCTGCTATTATCGCTCGGCTTGCCGCTGCTTTGTATTTTTAATACTGCAACAGCGGTTCCGGCTATAATTGCAATTATAAGAATAACGCCTGAAAGTATAACTGATATCTGTTTTTTATTAAGCTTACCCTTCATCAGCTCAATCCTCCGGCTACAATTTCATTTTCTTCAAGATCAGCCTCATAAAATGTCATACGGTTGTAAAGCATAACGCTTCCGTTCGAATTATCGCAGGAATGTCCGTTAAATCTTAAAAGATTTATAACCGCCATATTTCCGCCGCTGTTAACAAGCTCTGCGGCGAGAGCGTTAAGGTTATCTGAGCCGCAGTTAACGGCAACCGTATTCTTTGAATTTTTGTTTACTATAAGATTTTTGCAGGCATATCCGAAGAGGTCGTATACAGTCTCGTTTTCGGCGTTTTCCACGATGAGATGCTGAAGATATTTTCTTGTGATCGGATTGGCGATCTGCACCAAGCCTCTGTTTGCCTCGGTCCAGTTAACCAAACCGGGAGCCTTTGTTCTGCCTATCATGGTAGGATTATGCAGACAGCCCCTTATAATGCCGTTTTTACCGCCGACGCGGTAGGTATTGTAATAGCAGCAGGTGTAATTTCCTCTTAAATAGTGGTTATCGCAATTTCTGAAATCAACGCCGTATGCCGAGGCGGCAATAAAGGTGTTCACCACGTAAACGCCGCTTCCGTTTCCTCTTACCGTGTAGGTGGTGTTGAGATTTTCGTCATTTCCGCCGTTTTCGGGATATAAAATGCGAATTCCGCTCAATCCGGCGTTTTTGCCGTTTAAGGTTATAAACGCCCTGTCGGTTTCGGAGTTATACGAGGCCTCGTCTCCGTAATAGCACATAAAACGGGTGCCCTTAATATCCTCCTTGTTTATTTCGCGCTGCGATACCGCCGAAGCGCCTCTCAGCTCTACGCCTGCCGGAACGGTTATCGGATTATCAAGCCGATATGTGCCGCCGGGCACATACACTATACCTCCGCCCGTTTCGCCCGCTTTATTAAGAGCCGACTGAAGCTGTGCGCTTACATCTGTTGTAATACCCTTTTTAAGCTTTGCAACAATTAAATTTTCCTTCGGCTTTGCGTGATAAGCCGTATAATCGATTGTATATTTGCTTAAATTGGCAATGTTCTGTTCAATTGTGCCTTCACGGGTTTCTTCAATATTTCCGGTAACCTTTACATCGGTGGTTCTGATCATTCCTACCCATTCGTTGATTATTCCGCCCTCTATATTACTCCTTGCCATAACCATGCCCCAGTCTTCATCTATACCCTGAGCCAACAAGCCTATTTCGCAATTTGTAATATTAACGTCGATAAGGGATCCGGCAAAATTGATTCTGTATCCGGGAATTATTTTTATTCCTACCGAATATCCGTCAACGGCTATATCGCCGAACGTCGTCCACTCAAGGTCGCTTATTATAAGACCTGTGGCATTTTTCTTAACATAGCTGTCTATTTCCTTGTCTACGGGAGCGTTCATATACTCAGCCGAAGCCTCTTTCCAGTATTTCGAGCTTATTTTCACGCTCTCAACCGTGCCCACATCGGACTGGTTGTTAAGCTCCATACCGCTCTTTAAAAACGTACCCTTAAAGTTGTCGATAATAAGTATTTCGTGCGGTATCTCAACCGAGGTTCCTATACCCCTGTACCCGTTAATAACGGTTATATCCCTGATGGTTATAACCTGACTTGTGTTTGCCACATAAAAGGTAAACGGATACGGCAGAACCTCATAAAGAGTCTGGAAAGGATAGTACACGGTTATTCCTACTATTCCCGACGAATCGTAAAGAGTAAAGGCTCCGCCTGTATCTTCCTCGCTTGAATCCATCCAAACGCTGAATACGGTGCCGTATTCGGTTCCGACGTCCGGATCCTGCCAATCCCCTCTGAGCGTTACGCCCTGAGGAATAACGATGGTATCTGTTATCGCATAATTACCCGCCGGCAAAAATACCGTTCCGCCGCCGCCGTAATAGCAGTCGTACAGCGCCTGCTGTATTCCGTCCGTGCTGTCGGCAGCGCCCGTGGGATCGACAGCATACCCCATTTCGGCAGGAACTATATCCGCTACAATAATATCCTTTGTTTCATATTTTGTTTTTACTATACGTGGACTTGTTTCTCCTGTTTGGGTTCCGGCAGGCGGGAATTTTTCTCTGGGGTCTTTAAGATCCTTCCAGTTTTTCATTACATCGATCTTTTTTACCTGACCGCCGGAGGAAGCAAGCCCCGAAGAATCGCTGCCGGTATTGCCGCCTGTTCGGCAGGAAACGCAAAACAGTGCCGTACTTACGGCTAAAACGATAGCTAAAGCTTTTTTTATTTTCATAGCCGATATTCCTTTATCAATAATAGCATAAGGCTTATACAAAATTTCTATTCTTCATCATTGCCGCGTTTTAATATAACAACCATAACTACTACAATAATTATTATTGCAGCCGCGGCAATTCCGATAATTAAGATTATCAAGCCCGTTTGCGAGGTATTGCTCTGTGTGTTTCCCTGATTTGATTTATTAGAGGAATTAACGGCAGAGCCGCCGGAGCTCCCGCCGCCCTCGCCTAAAACAAGCTGACCTGCAAGAGTTATGTCCTTTTTGGCAACAATACCTCCGCAGTATTCAAGGAAGGCTCCGCCGTTTTGGTGAAACGCAAGCGAAAACGGCAATTCCATACCGCTTTTCAATTCCTTTACATCTTTTGAAATCTGCTCAATGCCTATCGCTATTTCATAAACGGTTTTGTTTCCGTCGCGGGTGACGATATAATCCTTGCCTTCGCCGCCCTGCATTGAGAAGGTTCCCGCGCACTGCGGAGCGTCTGCCATACTTTTTCCGGTTACGCTGTTGCAGGCAAAGTTAAATTCGTTTCTTTTTGTTCCCGAAACTGCGGAAATTTGAGTTTGAAAACAGTCGCCGTTCCAAATATCGCCCGATTTAATGGTCTCGTTTACATGATTTTCATACTCCGCCACTGCGGCGATATAGATATGCGTGCTGTCATAGCCAAGGTAAATATCGGCTGTGAAATCCTCTAATTTAACATTATCCTTTTTTATAACGTTAATGTTCGGCTCGCCCTCTTTTACCGTAAATACGGGCTTGCCCCATTCTTCCTCGCTCACCTTGCCGTCTGTTTTAGGAGCCGAAGAAAAGAATTTAACCGTATTGCTTACCTCTGCCGCATTTGCCGGTACAAAGCCGAATGTGCTTAAAGCTAATATTGCCGTTACGGCGAACGCCATAATTTTAAAGGCTGTTCTTTTAACGGTGTCGGCCATAATCCCGTCCCCCCTGTCACTTACTTAAATTATCCTTAAACTCCTGAAGCGCAATGCCGATGGCGTCTTTATAAGAGGATATTCCCGAAACAACGTCTGAGAATTTGTTGTTAACGCAGGCGTCGATCATTACCGAATAAGGCTTTAGGATCGTGCTGTTAACGCCGCGCAATATATCAAGCAATTCATACTTCTTTTCTGCGTTGATATATTTTCTCAGCATTTCCGAATCGTCGTCAAAACGGTATAAAACATCTTCAAATTCTTCAAGTCCCAAATCTGTATACGCCTGATACCTTCTTGCAAGCGCCGTTATGATTATTCCTGCCTCATAGGTGTTTTCATTGGTATTCGGAATGCTGTAAATCTTGGTATTATGATTTATATACGATTTATAGGTCTCCTGCTCCTTGTTCCACTTCGGAAGCGGCAAAATACCGAAATCGTTTTCCATATCCTTAAGCTCTTCCCTGTTGGTGTTGATTCGGCACATAAATAAGGATTTGCCCTGTGTGAACATATCCATTACGCCCTGATTTTCACGCTTATACAAAACGTTTTCATTCTGGAAGAATTTTGTTATAAACGTAAGCTTTTCAGCCGATTGCGCGTCAAGGCAGGAAAGATATATATTTCCGTTTTCGTCTACATCGTAGAATTTACCGTCCATACCGGCAAACATAGCGCTCATAAGGTCGCCGCTTCCCGCAACAACGCCCCATCTGTCGCTTTCGGAGTCTATAATTCCGTTTCCGTCGTAATCGCGCGTTGCCTTGTGAGCATACTCAAGCAGCTTATCCCAGGTCCATTCGCCGTCACGAACCAGCTGATACGGGTTGGGAAGCCCTAACTCCTCCCATATAACGGAATTGTAATACACTATCATCTGAGTGTATAGGTGCGCGTCAAAATCGGCGCTGAACGCATATGTGCCGCCGTTTATTGTGGTAAGGTTTACAATCTGCTGATTAAAATAGTCCTGCTTTAGGTCGAGCGTTTCTATTTTAGACAGATCCGCAAGAAGATTGCCGCCGAGCAGCTGCCCGTACGCCCATTCCGTAGTACCTATAAGGTCGGCAAACTTATTTCCCGACATAATGGCGGGCTGAGCCTTTGAAAACAGGGATTTTGCGTCAACACTTTCAACCTCAATAGTGCAGTTAAACTTCTTCTCAACGTCCTCAAGAATATCGATACTAAGCTGTTTTCTGGTATCGTCAACAGTATCGGGTTTCCAGACATCGGTATTGAAATCCACTATCTTAAACTTATATCCCTTTAAATCTACGGCTTTTTCGTCCTTTATGTATTCTTCAAAAGCCTTTTTGCCGTTCTTGCCGCCCGATGTGCCGCCGCCTGATTTTCCGCAGCCTGCGGTACCGAGCATTACTAACGCCGCCAAACCGAGTGATAACCATCTTAACGCTTTGTTTTTCATAATGATCTCCTTTTCTTATGTTTGTTATTTTTTTGCGGTAATTTTTATCAAAGCCCTGCAAATATTTTTAAAATCAATTTTTGCATTTACCGCAGGGGCTTTGGAACCTTGCCGAATATCAGCCCGTAACGCCGCTTCTCTCAATTCCGGCAATCAGCTTTCTCTGACCGAAGAGGTAAAGAATAACAAGCGGCAGTATTGCCAATATAACCGCCGTGTTTATAATTACGGTCTCATAAAAGTTTCCGCTCCCCTGCTGCTGTATTCCGCTTATTGAGAATATAGCGGTTGAAAGCACGGCGTCGGATTTTAAAAACAGGTTTGTGTAAAACGTATCCGTCCATTGCCAGCAAAACGATAAAAGAAATACTGTAACCATCATAGGAACGGACACCGGCAAAACTATTTTGAAAAACGTTTTAAAGGTGCTGCAGCCGTCAATAAACGCGGCCTCCTCCAGCTCTTCGGGGATACCCTTGTAGAACTGCCTTAAAAGGAAGATGTAAATTCCGTTTTTAAACGCCATTCCCGTGCATGACAGGATAATAAACGGAAGAACGCCGCCGGCGGTATCCAGTAAATTTATTTGTTTTCCGGCAATTAGGTTTACAATGCCGAACACATCGTAAAACCTGAATTTCAGATACATCGGCAGCATTATAACCTGCGGCGGAACAAGAACGGTTGCCAAAACCATTCCCATACCGATTTTCCCCAGCTTCTTTTTCATTTTTGCCAAGGCATAGCCCGTCATTGCCGCCACAAAGGTCTGCGGTACGGCGCAAAGCAGGGAAAGCCCCAAAGTTCTAAGCCCCGTAGAAGCAAACTTTATTGCCTGCATAACAAATTTATAATTATCAAGCGTAGGCTTTCTGGGAATAAAATTAACGGTTCTGTCGTACATATCCTCCACGCTCATAAACGAGGCGGAAATTTTGCTTATGAACGGGAAAAGAATTATAAACGACACTAATATAAGCAAAGCATAGCAGAACAGCGAGGTAACAAACGACGCCGACTTGCTTTTAACCGCGGCTTTATCGGGTTTATTAAGCTTTTTCATTCAACTATTCCTCCTAATCCTTTTGCTGATAATACGTATATCTGCTTATAACCAAGAAAAACAGTGTTATAATGATTGCGTTTACCAAGAAGTACACCCACGCCATAGCCGACGCAACGCCCATTTTGCTTGCGCTGAAGCTCAGCTCTTCTATCTGCTGCATAATTACGTTTGAGGAGCTTGTCATAGAGTCGATTATTATGTAAATGACGTTAACAAGTATGATAGGGCTTATCATCGGGAATGTAATCAGCCAAAACGCTTCCCAGCGGCTTGTGCCGTCAATATCCGCCGCCTCATATATTGCGGGATTTATAGACTGTATAGCCGCCAAAAAGATAAGAATAGGCACGCCCGAAATATTAACGATATTGAATATTCCGTCAACCGCCGAAACAACAAAGTCCGAAAGCTCCTGACTGAAGCTTAATTCAAGCAGCACATCGCTTATCTCCTTTGAGCTTATAAGGCCGTTTGCCACGTGAGAAACGGTTTCATCAACGCCCATCGTAGTCCACTGCGAGGAAAACACCGCCGCATATTCGTCGGCTTTTGTAACAAAGCCTGTTGCCAAAATTACGGGAATGAAGAAAATGGCACGGAATGCCGCGCGGCACTTGAGCTTTGTGTTCAGCACAACCGCGATCATCAGACTGAAAAGGGTGGCAACTATTACGTCTCTTAACATCGACGCAGTAGAGCTTCTCAGGTTATTTACAAAATCAGGATCGGAAAAGAATGCGAATTTATAGTTTTTAAATCCTGTAAAATTAAGTGAAAAGCCTTTTGCGCCCAACATTTTAACATCGCAAAAGCTGAATTTAAGCGAGTTAAAGCATATCCCTAAAAACAGCAGAAAAAAGCCGATCAGGAAGGGTATCAGAAATACCAGATAGGTTCTTTGCTTTTTTAATTCGTATGAAGCTTTTCTTTTAACCTTATTCATGTATCTCGCCCCCTCTAACCGTTTTTAACCTTTAAAAAGCTGCGCGGCGGAACAACAGCTCCGCTTTCCGTAACGGCGTCATTCGCCCCGTAATTCACATAAAATACCGTTCCGTCCTCATATTCCGTACGGTAAAAATTATCGCCCGTTTTTTTATGGGATTTCATTTCCTTATCGTTAAGACCGTCGTATGCCTCTTTCCACCTTGCGGCATATTCCTTAACCTTTTCCTTAAGCGCGTCCCACTTAACCGAATAGTAGTAGGACATTGAGGTTTTGTTAAGCAGCTCGGTATTTTCAGCGGCAACCGTGAAAAGCGGAGCCGAGCCGTATTCTATACATTTAAGGAACATATCCTCATACTCGCCCGTAAGGTTTAAAGCCGTACCGGAATAGCCTATATATCCGTGCAGAACAAGCTGCATAAAGGGGATACTCTCGTCCTCCTGCGTATACGCGCTGTTATACATCGGAACATTTGTTAAATCGGAAGCATACTTAAGGGTATAAGCGTTGCCGCCGTCAAGCATAAGCTTATAATCCGAAAAACGGCTTTCAAGATTTTCCGTAATCGTATTCATTGCGGTTTCCCTGTTTACAGCCTTGCTCTTGCGGAACTCGGAATAGAGCATATTTCCCATACTTCCCACGGAAATACCCGAAAGACCGAGCTTATTGTATTTTGCAAAAAATTCCTTTATGTATTTATTGTAATAATAGGGAGATACCGAGTAATTAAGATACTGAAATTCCGCAAAATTAGTAAATCCCTGCGGATTCATTAAATAAAGGTTTTCTTTTCTTATGCTTCTTGCGCTTTGGGCGGAGCTTCGGTAACCGTCTGAAAATCCGTCCTTGCACACCATAAAGAAGTCCGCGTCGGGATATAAGGAGCTGCCGTTCTGCACGGCGGCTTTTTCAAGCTTTTCAAGCCCGTTTTTTCCTCCGAGCGATTTTACAACCTTAGCCTTGTTAAAAACGGAATAATAAAGCCCGTTATTTGCCCAGCCCTTATATTTAAGCCTTATGCTCAGATCTGCGGCGTCGGAAATTTCCGATATAATATTCTCGGCCTGTGAAAAGGTCGTCAAAGCAACCGATTCGGTATAAGGTATTCCGAATTTTGTGCTTGTTTTTTCAATGGCGCCCAGTGCTTCTAAATAAAAGCCCGCTTTGCCGTCGCCGGATTTTTTCAAAACCCCGTTTTTGCAAAGATAGGAGCGATAGGCCTCCGCCATTCCCACATAGTCCGACCTTTCGCCGGCAAGAAAATTATAATTAACTATATAATCGCCTTTATAGCTGTTGGTATCGTGATAGGTATAAAGACCTTTTATTTTTGTGCTGTCGGTATAGTTTACAGTGTACGACGCCTCGTAAGTAAACTGCGGATATACCGTTTCGTATGAGGATATGATATTGCCGCTTTCGCTTATAATATTCGCCATTGCGCTGCCGTCTTCAATAACAGCCAAAAACGCTTTATTGTTTTCCTTATTGCCGTATACCGGAAAATGTATTTGCTGCGAAAGACTGTTCATACCGTAATCGAACGAAAGCGAATAATCCATTCCGTAAACGGTGCTTGTTGTGTGCAAAAGCGTTTTTGAAGCGTCGGCGTTATAGTTTATAAGAGCGCCCGAACCATCGGGAACGAATAAATACCCGCCGTTTTCGCTTTTGCCGGCACCGAAATATTTAAGCAGCTGAAACGAGCCGAGATAATACTGCTTATCGTCGTACGAAATTTTATCGGAGGGAACAGTCACCTTAAGTCCGCTGTCTGTAAGCTCAACATATAACGAAATGTTAAACAGCGCGGAGCTGGTCTTTTCCTCCTTCGAGCCTGACAGCTCCGTATCGGCTTCCATATCCTCAAGAGTATAATCCGTCTTTTCGATTATTGCTTCAAGAAGCTTTTTCTCACGGTCCGTCGCGTCTCTTAAAATATAAAAATCGTTGTTCTTAAGGCCCGGAACATCTGCCAGATACTTATCCTTAACGCCGTCTGAAAGGCTGTCGTCCGAAAGGCTTACCTTTGTGTAATAGGTGTTAAGTCTTTTGGCTTCCCTTTCGCTTACCTTCGGCAAAATAAGCTTTTCAAATTTCGAAACCTCAATGGCGTCGGGCGCCAGTATCTTTTCCTCTATTCTGCCTATTTTCATATGTATCGCAAAGCCGCCGTCCAGCTTTTCGATCTGATACTGGTCCTTTAAGGTGCAGTCGCTGTAGCTGTTCATCGTGCCCTCGGCGGCTTTAACGTCGTAATATGTCAAGGTCAAAAGGGACTGCAGCTCCGCCTTTGCGTCGCTGCCGGCCTTTGTATCCTTAGAAAAATCATAGGGGTTTGAAAACCAAGCCTCGCCGCTTTGCTTATCTACCGCCGCAAATTCGGCAAGCTCAGGGTCTAAATACAGCATAAAAGCACTGTTTTCGGCAACAAGCTGCATATCGGCTATGCGCGACTGTGCATTTTCATAATTGCCCTTTTTACCCTGCTCCTCCTCGGAAAGATTTTTATATCCCTTTTTTTCAATGTATGAGCCGCTTTTAAGATTAACGGTTCCGTTGCTTTTCGAATTACTTTCATTATTTTCGGTTGAACAGCCTGCCGTTCCGAGCAGGGCGGCAATAACCAAAAGCACAGCCGTAGCATAAACGGTTAACTTTTTAATAAAATTATTCATTCTGTTATTGCCCCTTTCTACATTCTTAAAACGGCTTCTTCATACAGTGCTGCAAAAAATTCAATAAGCTTTTGACCTACGGTTGCAAACAGCAGCGCCAGGAAAAGCATAACGCCCATACCCACGATTGAAAAGGTTATCATAAGCGTGTTTTTACCGAACTGATAGTCGTGTATCGTCATACAGCCCGAAAAAATCAAGGCGGCCATCCATACATAACCCACATAGGTGATGAATGTAATAAAATCCTGCTCTGCAAGCACCATACAGTTACTCATCAGGGTTGTTATAATATTTGTAAATATTAAAGGAACCATAGAGTAGCAGGTCATAACATATATGTCCTTCATCTTTCCCTTGCCCTCAAAAAGGGTGGTAAGACCCCAGCTTGCGGCGCACCAAAGAACAAGCGGCAGCAGCACCGTTAAAAGAACCATAGGTATATTTATCTGCTCAACGGCAACCGTTCTGAAAAGATAACCGGTTGCCACTTCCTTATAACAAAATGTAAGAAGAACTATTGCCAAAATCACATTTGCGGAACGAACCGTTCCCCGCTGCTGGGTTTTAATTTCCCAAAAACCGTCAAACGGGTGATATATGGTTCTGTATGAATATAACAGCTGGCTTTTGAGCGAATGCTTACAGCCCGATTCGTACAGCTTTTTATTTTCCCTGTTCACCCATTTTTTATAAAACAGCAAAAGAGCTGTCGCAGCAACCGCAATGCCTATAACCAAAAAGAAGTTATGCTTTACAAAATCCGTTCTTATGTATTGAAAGGCTTTTGAGTAGCCGTCCTTTTCATCGGCGTTTTTGTAATACTTCATCGCCTCGCGGTAATAGCCGTTGCGCAAATAGTTATTGCCCATTGCCTTATAAGCAAGCTCGAAATTTTGATTTCGGTCAAGCACCGTGTTCCAATACTCCATGGATTTTTCAAAATCCTTTTCATCATCGGATACAAGCGCGTTCTGTATGGCGGCGGCATAATCGGTCATTCCGTAAAGAACCACCGTTCCGTCGGCGGAATCAAGCGCTATAATATCGTCGCCCAGATAAGCCACCGCCGCCGCCAGCGTCATACAGCCGTTCTGCGTGCCCGCGCCGCCGAACGCATAAAGAAGATTTCCGTGCGAATCGTAAGTAAAAATACGGTTTCTCAGATTATCAAGCAGAGAATACACGCCGTTATCCTTAACCGCAACGTCAACAAGACTTGAAACCTCTAAAAGATCTCCGCCCGGCGCATATTTGCCCTGCCTTGTAAGCACGTCGCTGCCGCTCGGATTTAACCTTTTAACAGAAGCGTTTGCGCTTGATTTAGACGTCATATAATTTTTCCTTTGATAAACGGTAAGGGAATTCGAAGTCAGCCAGACAAAATCCTTGTCGTCTATTACCATACTGTTGTATGTGCGCGGAATTGTTTTTGCAATACGGCTTTTCTGCTCCTTGGTCATAAAAAGAGTTTTAAACCAATCAAAAAGCGTTTGCTGAACCTTTTGCGCCCCGTAATAGCCGATAAACGTACCGTCCGGATTAAGCTCTACTATGCCCTGATTTTCGTTTTTTATCATAACGTAAATTCTGCTGCTTGAATCCACCGCTATTGACGTAGGGCTGAATACATAGTTATCTCCGAGTATTTTGGAGTCGGGGCAGCCTATCTGACGGACAAACGAATTGTTTTCGTCAAATTCCACTATTCTGTTGTTATCCGTATCGGCAACGTACATATGCCCCGCGTTTGTAACATATACCGACGAGGGCGCGTTAAAAGTATCGGTTACCGCTTCTGCCCCGTCGGCGTTTGCCGCCGTAAACTCCTTTATAACGGTTTTAAGCGTAAAATCATTATTAAGAATAATTATTCTGTTGTTGCCCTTATCGGTAATATATATATTATTTTGTTTGTCCACAAACAAATCGGACGGATTTTTAAGCCCGTCGGTTCCCATTGCCCTGCCGTCGTATTCGGCAATAAATTTGTACGCTTCGGGGCTGTTGACCGCGTTTCCCTCGGAATCAAACGTATATGTAGTAAAGGTATCCGCCTGTTCCTCGGCGAAAACGGAGAAATTTGAAAAAAGCATTGTAAATACGAAGAGCAATATAAATACTTTTTTTAAGCTGCTTTTTGATCTCTTCATCGTCACACCTACTCCTTCATACCCGAAGCACCCATAGTTTCTACCACATTGCGCTGCGTTAAAATAAACACCGTTATGGGAACAAGCATCATAATAACCGCCGCGGCGCTTCCTACGCCGGCACGCGCAATGCCGCCGGCTAAGATCTGAGACATTGCGTAGTTAAACGTTTTAAGCTGTTCTGTTTGTATATAAACCGTTCCGCCTATGTTCCACAGATCCTTAAAGCTGAATATAATAAGCGTAAGCCACGCGGGCTTTACAAGCGGCATAACAAGCTGCCAAAATATTCTAAGCTCGCCTGCGCCGTCTATTCTCGCCGCCTCAAGCACTGCGTCGTTTATCATTTGTTCCATAAACTGCTTCATAAGATACAGTCCGAGCGTATAACCGAATGCCGGCAGTATAAGCGCCGCATATGTATCAAGCAGATGAAGCCATGTCATAATCATAAAGTTAGGGATAGCGGTAACGGTTGCGTTGAACATCAAGGTTGTAACTATTATATGAAACATAACCTTTGAGCCGGGAAACCTGTGCTTTGCAAGCGCATACGCGCACATGGAAGCTAAAATTACATGGCCTGTTGTTCCCACAACCGATACAAAGACAGTATTAAACAAATACCTTGAAAACGGTACTATCGAATCGTTTAAAACCCTGAACAGATCCTTAAAGTTATCTGTTGTAGGGTTTTGCACCAAAAATCTCGGCGGAAATACCCACAGCTCGTCTAAAGGCTTCAACGAGGACGATACCGTGTAAACCATAGGCAATATCATAAATATTCCCAGAATAGTAAGGATAAAATAAATGCCGAAATTGCCAAGCCGCGATCTGTTTAACTGCCGGTGTCTTTTTCTGAATTTAGCCATATTATCTTATCCCCTCCTATTCTCCTATTTTTGCTATTGCTCTCTTAACAACAAAATTAGTTAAAAGCATCAGCGCAAACAAAACCGTAGCTATTGCAGAAGCATAGCCCATTTCATATCTGATGCTTCCGTAGTCGTCAAGGTGATTTATTATCGTATGCGCCGCATAATCGGTACTCGGAAAGCCCACAAGTCCGGTTACAACGCTTCCTATGCCGAACGCGCTTGAAATGCTCATTACCGCGCCGAACAGCAGCTGCGGGCGCATACTCGGCAGCGTTACGTACCACAGCTCCTGAAAACGGTTTTTTACGCCGTCCATTGCCGCGGCCTCAAACAGGCTTTTATCTATTCCCTGAAGGCCCGCTATAAACGATAGGAAGTTAGTGCCCATTGAAGACCATAAAACCACAACTATCACAAGGGGCATTATGTAGCGTTCGTCATAAAACCACCTCACGGGTTCGTCTAAAAGCCCTAATTCAATAAGCCAGCCGTTTACATATCCGTATGCGTCGCTTGAAAACAGCACCGTCCATATTAAAAGCACATTGCCCGACAGGCTCGGCGCATAAAACACAACCGTAACAAACGACCTTAGTGTCGGTCCCAGCTCGTTTATAATCCACGCTATAAGCAGCGCCATAATATAGCTTACAGGGCCTGTAACCGCCGCTAAAATAAAGGTGTTTTTAAGTGCGATTATAAAAATATCGTCCTCTAAAAAAAGCCTGATATAATTATCCACACCCACAAATTTCGGCGTTTCAAGCATATTAAAATCCGTAAATCCTATCAGTATTGATATAACAACGGGGCAAACCGTAAAAATACAAAAGATTATAAAAAACGGAAGCGCAAAGCCGTAACAGGTCAGATAATACTTAGCTAACCCCTTTTTTCCGGCTATCGACTTTTTCGCCGTTTCCTTTTTAAGCTTTTCTTTCATATATGTCGCCCCTAATCCTTTATACCGAATTCTTGCCGTTTTCTTGTCAATTCGGAATTTATGCTTTCAATATACCTTTGCAGAGTTTCCGAGGGATCCTCGCCGTGATTGATAACCCTGTTAAACGCAAAGGAATACGTACGCGTTACAAAGTAACCGCCGGGGACCTCAGGCGTGCCCTTCAGATCGTCCCACGCTCCTATAAGCGTATTAAGATCCCTTCCCACCCAAGGCAATTGCTTTAACGCCTCAATATTGGCGGTCGGCTGTTTTGCGGAAGCGTTTATAACGGTTTCCATTTCGTTACAGTACGAAGCCTGTATATCGGTAGAAGACCACCACTTCATAAATTCCCATGAGGCTTCGGGATTTTCGGTTCCCTTTAAAAGAACGGTCGCCGTTCCGGTAAATGTGTTGGTTCTGTTAACGCTTCCGTCCTCTGTTACCGTTCCGGGCACCAAAGCCATACCCCAGTTGCCCTGAATTTCCGGAGCAAACAGCGAAAGCTGGTTATAAACCGTATAATCCGCAATAGCAAGCGGCATTTCGCCCGTTCTGAAACGGTTTACAAAGTTGTAATCCGTTTCAAAGCCGTATAACGTGTAGTATTCCGTAAGCTTTTCAAACGAGGAATAGGCTTCCTTTGAATCCAAATTAACGCTTTCGCCGTCGTTGTTGTAAAGCTCGCTTCCGGACTGATACATAAACGTTAAAAACATATTAAGATCGTGCGGCAGACCTACCTGCATATTCTTTTTGGAAAGCTCGCTTATTACGGCGTCCCACTGATCCCAGGTGTTCGGAACCGTTAAATTAAGCTCATCCAATATATCCTTTCTGTAAAACATTACATTAAAATGCATGGTCTCAGGCAATGCATACACCTTACCCATATATGTATAAGGCACCATTGCGCTTTCGGAAAATCTTTTTACCACATCGTCATAGTCGCTGAAGCTTTTAAGGTCATAAACGGCGTTTCTTAAAGCAAGATTTATGGGGTTGTTAACAGCCTCTCCCAACGCGACGTCAGGCGCGTTGCCTGCGGCAACCGCTCTTAACAGCGTGCCCGATGTAACCAGCTCAAGTTCAACCGAAATGCCTGAATTTTTGGTAAAATCCGCATTTATAAGGTTTCGTATGGTATTCATCTGGTCTCTGCCGGTAAATACCCAAACCTTAATGGAGTTGTTTTCGTCTGTTTCCTCAAGCTTGCCTATGCTTGAATAATCAACCACAAAGGACGAGGCAAACAGCCTGCACTGAAACGAAAGATTCTTAAAAAATCCTCCCTCCGCCCTGGGAGCCTCGTTTTCTTCGGGAACAAGCGCAATATAATCAAAGCAAAGCGGTTGGTTGCTCATATCGGTTATCCATGTTCCGAGCGCAGAAAGGTTATCCTGAAATGTGCTGAATTTTCCGGCGATCTCGCTTGAATCGTCAGACATTCTCTGCGTAAGATATTCCATTTTGGTAAGCTGTGCAACGCGTTCGCCGCCGGCTCCGTTAACCCGCAAAAATTCTTCCTTTATGGCGGTTAATTCCTTTGCCTGAACCGAAAGAGCCTCCAATGTATCGGGAATGATTTTTTCAAAGCTGTAATCCCTGTATTTATCGGGGGAAGCGCCCGTAACCATAAGTATTTCTTTATATATCTCATTTAATTTATCAAGGGTGGCTTCGGTTCTTCTTAAAATGTTATCCATATCGCCTAAGGTAACTTCCATTTCAAGAATGTACTCTTTGCCCGCCTCAAAATAAAACAGATAATCCTCTTTACCGTTTCCGAGAGCTCTGCACTGCCAGCTGTTATCGTAGCTGAATTCCAGCTGCTCCGCTTCCTTAAACGGCACCTCGCCGTTTATTTTTAATTTTCTGTATACCTTTATTCCGGATATGTAATCCTGCTTATACCGCGGAGCGATCTTATAGCAGCCTGTTTTTTCTACCGACACCCTCCACGAAACGCTGCTCCCTACCTTTTGCCATCTCGTTCCGCCCATACAGTTAAGAAGTATCTGATTTGCCTGCTGCGGCTGCGTATAAGCGGAGGTTCTGTCGTTTATCGGGTAATTTGATTTTTCCGATTTTAAATACATATCCTCTGCCTGAATAATTTTTGTTTCCGCATTATCCGCCCTTACCTGCTTATGTGAAGCTATATAGTCGGAATATGCGGGCGCCTCCTTTGTATGGCAGAATGTGATTTCGGAAAGCATTAACGGCTCGCGCTCGCCGGAAAGCTGAATTTTATGTTCTCCTGCGGTTAAATAAAACTTAAGCGGTTCGGAATAATAGCCCGAAGCGTCCGTAAGCATTTTTTCCTGCCAGATCTTCTGTTCCTCCTGGCCTGGTCTTATATCGTTTCCGTTTATATCAACCGCCGGATCGGCCTTTATATCCTTAAAGGTTCTCTCAAAGGTAAGAAACTGCGCTTCGTCGTATGGGATCTCGCCGTCGATTCTTACGGTTCTTTCCACCTTTAAGCCGTTGCCCTCGTATGTTAAATACTTTACCTTCATCTGATAAAATCCGGTTTCGGGAATTTGAACGTTCCATTCAATATACCCGTCCTCTTTTGTTAAAACAACGTTACTTTCGCCCTGATACTCGTCAAACGCCTGCACATTATCGGACGAAGTGTAATTTTCCGAAGCTTTAATTGTAAATTCATTATTTGCGTCTGCCGCGTCGGAGTGGTTTTCCAAATAATAGGAATAGGAGCCTTCGGGCGAATAGCCCTTGTATTCGGTATATAAATTGCCGCCGTCCGAGCCGTTACTCTTCTTCAAACAGCCTATAACCGTTACCGACGCTATAAGAGCAATTATCAGCCCGACGATCAATACGCTTTTAGTTCTGTGCTTCATTGCCACAGTTCCTCCCTGTTTATGAAATATCCGACGTTTTGCTAACCTTAAGACTTCCGCTTTGACTTTTGATATTTTAACGGAGTTGTACCGAATTGCTTTTTGAAAACGGAAATAAACCTTGAATAATCGCTGAAGCCGCTTTTAAACGCAACGTTGGAAACGCTTTCTCCGTTTTGCAAAAGCTCCGCCGCATATGCCAGGCGTTTTTGCTTTACGTATTCTCTCGGCGTCATATTAAACAAAAGCGAAAAGTGCCTTTCTAAGGTTGAAACGCTTACATTGGATATTTTCACAAGCGTTTCCAAATAAATCGGCTCCGTAAAGTTTTTATTTATGTAATCTAAGGTGACGCACATATCCGGATACTTATTAAGGCCCGACATATCGCCCAGCCGAAAATTTTCGGTTAATATACGCACAATGCTCCAAAAATCAAATTGAGCCTTAAAGGAATTTTCACTTGCGTTAAGAAGCGAATCACAAAGAGAAATAATCTCCCTTGCCGTTTCGGTCGGAAGCGGCAAAAGATTATTCTCACCTGCGGGACGTTTAAAAAACAGATCCAACAGACCTTCGTTTCCTGCTGCGGAAAACTGAATAGTGTAATACTCGTGCGGAAAAGCCGAGGGTCTGCCGTTATAAATAAAGCCGTGTTTTTCGCCCGGCCTTGTTATGCAAACGCAGCCGTAAGACGCAGCGTATATATTATTTTCAACCGAAACGGCTGCGTCGCCGTTTAGATTGACATATATTTCGCATTTATCATGCGCACGGGGTAAAGCGGCGCTCGGATCATTATCGCAATCAACCCTATTGCGCCTTATAAAGAAATCAAAGGGTTGAATGGCGTGTCGCTTCATAGGCTCTTGTTCAACCATGTTCACATATATCCTCCTAACGCTTTCGGTATGTCGCGATCCTCTCGCAGTACCTGCGCTCTTTTTATTACCCTTAAAGAAGTGCAAACAGCATTTTTATCCGTGAAGTTATTATGTGAATTTCTGTTATTGTTACGCTCTCGTCAGCCTAAGCATTAAAGCCTAACAATAAAGCTTTTAATTTCAAACGGGTTAAAGCAGGCTTCTATTGCGTCCGAATTTACTGCGTCTTCTATCGGCTCTTCAAGAAGATTTGAAGGCGTATACGCCTTTATGCCGTAATCCGATGTAATGCTTACATTTGCCTTGCCGCCGCGGCATTCGTGTAAACGAATAATAACGCCGCCGCCGTTGCCGCAAGCCTTCACTGCGTCTATGCATACGTTTTTACTGTCAACCTTAAACAGCCGTTTGCCCTCCTCGCCTGATCTTCCTTTTATTACAAGCGGCGGCATATTAAGAAGATTTGCCTGCTCTACCGTATCTCCCTCAACCGCATTTCCCGTATGGGGCAGCAATGAATATGTAAACATATGCTCGCCCATATCGGCTGCATAATCGGGGAATTTCGGGCTTTTTAAAAGCGTCAGCTTAATAACATTGCCCTTTGCGCTGTGGCCGTACTTGCAATCGTTAAGCAGGCTTACGCCGTAGCTGCTGTCCGATATATCCATCCACTTGTGCGCCGCAACCTCAAACTTGGCATAATCCCATGATGTGTTTGAATGCGTAGGTCTTTCGGCGTGTCCGAACTGAATATCATACGTCGCCCTTGTGCTTCTTACGTCAACGGCGAACGCCGTTTTTAAAAGTCTGTGGTCTTCGTGCCAGTCAACCCTTGTTTTAAAATCAATTCGGCGGGACGAAGCGTAAAGCACCATATCCTGAGCAATAACCGATTTGTTATATTTGTACTCTGACCGAACCGTGAGCATAAGCTCGCCGTTTCCGATTATTCTGCGGCCCGAAAATTCAGGGCTTTCGCATTTATCGGTATAGAATGCGTCTATATCCCATGCGTCGTGGTCGATGGGCTTATCCTCAAATATTTCGAATTTATTGCCCCCGCCTTTTAATACCTCGCGGTTGTTCTCTTTGTCGAAAATGCTTTTTATGCTTCCGTTTTCGTTAAACTCAATGCTGTAATACGGCGTTTCGATGCTGTCTTCGTCAAATCCGAACGGCGAAGCCTTATCCTCGCGCTTACCGGGTTTAAAGCAAAATCCCGTAACAGACAGCGGCTGTGCTTCAAGCTCTACGGTGTAACCTCCGTCGCACTTTTGCGAGGGCAGAACGCTTCCGTCGGGCAATGTGAAAATACCGTCCTCCTGTCTTTCAACAAAGATACGGTGCGTTCCCTTAAACGGGCAAACCGTAAATGCCGTGTAACGGTTTTCGTCTTCCGTTACAAACTGTTTTACCGCCTCTTCCTCAGTTTTTTTAAGCTTATTGCCTATTTCCGCATAGGTTTTATCGCTGTCGGTATATACCTCCCGTATTGACGAACCGGGAATAATATCGTGGAATTGCAGGCACAAAAGCTTTTTCCAGCAATCGTCGATAGCTTCTGACGGATATTTACCGCCCGTCACAGCCGATAGGGTTGCCAGCCATTCTGTTTCAAAAAGCTTTATTTCATTTTTGCGGTTGCTGCGCTTGTTTGCCGCCTGCGTTGTATACGTTCCCCTGTGATATTCAAGGTAAAGCTCGCCGTCCCACTCGCTTACCCTATCCTCCTTTGCCTCTGCCGCCTTATGCATCTTATCAAAGAAATCAGAAGCAAACGAGGTCTTAACATTGGGCAATCCGGGCAGTTCGTCCATAACACGGCGCAGCTCCAGCATTTCACGGCTTACGCCGCCGCCGCCGTCTCCGTAACCGTAAGCAATAAGCGTTTCGTTTGTAATATCCTTGTTTTTAAACTTCACAAAGCTGCCTATTACCGAATGAGGGGTTATATGCCCGTTATAGGTTGTAAAGCGCTTGTTAAAGCTGTTGTTTTTTGCGGGAGTGGTTATAAAATACGTTAATATGCGGCTGCCGTCTATGCCCTTCCAATAAAACAAATCGTTGGGTATGCTGTTTAATTGGTTCCAGCTTATTTTTGTTGTCATAAAGGTCTTAATACCGCACTGCAAAAGTATCTGCGGCAATGCCCAGCTGTATCCGAAAACATCGGGCAGCCAAAGGTATTCGCACTTTTTGCCGAATTCCTTTTGCATAAAGCCGATTCCGTATGTAAGCTGCCTTACAAGCGATTCTCCGGACGGTATATTGCAGTCCGCCTCAAGCCACATTCCGCCGTCCGGCTCCCATTTGCCCTCGCTTACACGGCGTTTTATCATATCATAGATTTCGGGCGCGTCCTGCTTTATATATGCATAAAGCTGCGGCTGCGTCTGAAGAAATTTATACTCGTCATACTCATTCATCAGCCTGTTAACGGTTGAAAATGAACGCTGACCCTTTTCGCGCGAATGCTTCAGTCTCCAAAGCCACGCCATATCTATATGAGTATGTCCTATACAGTTTACGGTAACATCGCTGTGCTTGCCGTATTCCTTTATTTTTTTCTGCAATGCGTCAAGCGCCGCAGGAACCGTATCGTAAAACTTATCCTCGTCCCAGTTGATAAGCAGCAAAGCGGTCTCTAATATATCGGTAAGCTTTAATTTGTTTGTATCGTTATTGTCAAGCAGCGGCAGCGTTTCGGTTATCGCTTTCGCATAATAATAAAGCTTATTTGCCGCATTATGAAGATATCCTAACGAAGCGCGGCTGAATTTGTGGGTAAGCGTCCGCGGCTCGCCGCCGCCCTCAAGACCGGTCCAAAGCATAAAAACCAGCTCTGTCTCCTGCCCCGAAAGACCGTCAAAAACAACGTCGCCGTGATTTGCGTCTACACCCTGATACGGCTTTCCGTTCACATAAAGCAGCGATTCAAAGCCGCTTGTATTTCCGCCGCCGGTTTTTCCGAAATCGAATATACCTACCGTCTGACAGTTTTCCTTTTTTTCGGGAAGCCTTACCTTTTTATAAAGCCAAAGGTATTTATCCCTTCCCTCAAATACATCGCCTTTCCTCATAACCCTATCAGACGAATAAAGCCCCGCAGGAATACTGCTGTGTACGGTATCGGCGTCCCCGGTATCGTCAAACGCCGTAAACTCGGATATTTCGGTCATACCGAAGTACCTTCTTCTTTCAAGCTCCTGGGTTCTTCTTTCAAACATTCTCTGTGTTAAAAACATAATTCATTCTCCAAAGCCCGATTTGGCTGTCTGAATATATTTTGTACGGCATTGCCGAATTCTTTTACGGCTTTTGAATTTATTTTTTTGCCGAAATACAGCCATCAATTAACAATAATAACAAAATTTTTCCTAAAATCGGGAATTTTAAATTATTATTTTACAATATTATAAGCTTTTTATAATGTTTTTTCTTGTATTGACACGCACAATTTTTTGAATTATAATGACTTATGGTGATTGAAATGTCTGTTCCTAAGCTACTGTATTCAAAAGATGAAATTGATTTTGAGCTTGGCTACCGTTATCGCTATATATACGGCTGCAGCTCGATCGGAAGATCAATATTGCATACCCACGATTATTATGAAATTTTCATTACGGTAAGCGATAATATTATACATCTTATAAACAACCAGGTGGTACCGCTGCCGAAAAATTCCTGCGTGTTTATAAGACCGAATGATGTGCACCACTACGACTTTTCGGATAATAACGATTTCGGGTACGTTAATATTACATTATCGGTGCAAACAATAACCGAATTGTTCACATATTTATCAAGCGGTTTCCCCGCAGAAAAGCTGATTTCGGAAAAAATGCCGCCGTTCGTAACCCTTACCGAAAAGGAGGCTTCCGATATTTTTAACACCTTAAGACTGATCGACACGACCAATTGGGGAAAACCGAAAATAAAAAAACTGAAAATGAGAATAGCTCTTATTGAAATTTTTGAAAAATTCATAAGCCAGAATGTTATTAAGAATATTTCCTCTTCACCGCCCACGTGGCTTTTGGAATTTACAAAAAAAATGTACCATGAGGAAAATTTAAGTAAAACCACTGAGGAAATAGTTAAATTATCGGATAAAAACCGCGCATATCTTTCCCGTTCAATAAAAAAATACTACAACAAAACCTTTTCGGAATTTGTGAACGATATACGGCTTGATCACGCATTAAGCCGCCTTGAAAACGGCACCGCTCCCTCTATCATCGATTTATGCTACGAATGCGGATTCAATGATTTGAGTTATTTTTACAGGCTTTTTACAAAAAAATACGGTATGCCGCCGAAAAAATTTCAAAATCTCAATTTAAATTAAGCCGTCCCGATAAAAAAGGGCATAAAAAAAATCGCTGAAGCGTCAATGCTTCAGCGGTTTTTGCGGTACAATGTACTTGCAGAGGGGGATTTTGCTTTGAAAATAAAAAATGCAGAACACAAGGTGAATTTTAATTATTTTAACAGTTCTGATGAATTAAGCGATTGTTCAACATAACACATCAGTTTATCATCAAAAAAGACTTCTATACCGATATCTTTTGCTTGACAGTTTTTTGGCAATCCCTTTATTGTAAATTCTTTAGACTGCAATATGTTCACAGATATCTCAATAAATTCTTGGTTATACACCTTTCTTGAATTAAACCACTTTATCCATATTGTAACTTTAAGCGATGGTAAATGATTCAAATCAGCCTTTGCCATTTCTCCTTCAATATATCGTTTGGCTACGTATCTATAATACTTATTGCGGAGCTTTGGCTCCGCTCATATCACGAAATAATGATTTAATATTGACATATCGTGATTTTTTTGATATGCTATATTCATAATCTTAGAGAAAGAGGAAATGCAATGGCCGTCTCTTATAATAGACTATGGAAGCTTCTTATCGATAAAAATCTTAAGAAAACTGAGTTAAAGCAATTATCGGGAATTAGTAGTAATGTGTTGGCAAAACTCGGAAAAAACGAACCGGTTGCCGTAGAAAGTCTTGAAAAAGTCTGCCTCTCTTTGGATTGCAAAATAGAGGATATTATGGAATTTGTTTCGGAGGTTGACCAATAAATGCGGACGGATATAATTTATAATCATTCAAGTGAATTAATGAAAGAGATTGAAGATAAATCTGTTAATTTGGTAGTGACTTCGCCACCATATAATATTGACATTCAGTATGGTAACAAAACCGTCAAAGGAAAAATTGCTGAAAGTAAAGGCGTAAAGTATTCGGATAATCTTTCGGAATCTGATTATAGGCATATGCTTGAAACAGTGTTTTCTGAGTGTAAGCGCGTTGTAACTGATACAGGTTCAATTTGGATTAACATAAAAAATAGATGTTCTGATGGCGTAATTCTTCCTCCGTTTTGGATTCAAGATTATTTTGAGGATATGTACTTAAAAAATCTAATAATTTGGAATTTCGACTGGGGTGGATCAACAAACAAAAGATTTGCTCCCAGATATGAATTCGTGTTTTGGTTTGTCAAAGACAAAGACAGGTATACTTTCAATCTTGATGATGTTAAAGTACCAGCCCTTAATTATCGCCCTGATCGTTATAAAAGCCAAATGAAAAACCCGACTGATGTATGGAGAATTTCAATGGTTTCCGGAAATTTCGAAGAGCGAACCTCACACCCGGCTCAATATCCGGAGGAATTGATAGAACGTATTATTTTGTCTGGCACTAACAAGGGAGAAATCGTATTAGATCCTTTTATGGGTAGCGGAACAACGGCTGCGGTAGCAAAAAAACTCGGGCGCCATTATCTTGGGTATGAAACCGTAGAAGAATACTGCAAGATAGCCGAGGAAAGAATTGCAAAAATCAAGGAGAATCACAATGTGTGATATTAGATATGAAATAGGTGACTGCCGAACATTACTGAAAAAAGTACCGGATGCTTCAGTAAAGCTTGTTGTTACATCACCGCCATATAACATAGGTAAACCATATGGAACATATAAAGATAAAATAGCACTTAATGATTGGGAAGATTTAATCCGTAATGTTACAAAAGAAGTGTGTCGTGTTCTAACACCAGACGGAAGCTTTTTCCTTAATTTGTCCCCGGTTCCGTATGGGAAAGACAAAGAAATACTACCGCTGCCATTTATTGGTTATCAAATCTTTAAGGAGTCAGGATTATATCTTCGAAATATGATAACTTGGACATTTAATAATATGCAAAATTGCACTAACCGTTTATCAGGAAGATATGAAAATATTCTTTGGGGTGTGAAGGATTTAAATAATTACGTTTTCAATTTGGACGATATACGAATTCCCTATATTACAAAAAACGATAAACGATTAGAGGGTGGAGCCGGACGAAATCCTACGGATGTTTGGTACTTTGATCGAGTCAATAATATGACAAAGAAAAAATTAGGTCTTAATCATCCGACTGTTTATCCCCTGCCTATGATAATGAGAATACTGAAAATGTCAAGTAATCCGGGAGATACTATTCTTGATCCTTTTGTAGGTAGCGGAACATCTCTTGTGGCCGCAAAAATTCTTAACAGAAATGGCATTGGTTTTGAACTTGATGAAAAATATGCACCGGAAATCAAAATGAGACTATCTGAAGAATGTGCTGTTCAGCAGACCATATTTGATAGTTTAGATAGATAAGAGGTAGTACTATGTTATACGAAGAACTTTTAGCATCCTGCAAAGATCGGTTTGATGAATTTTTTAAGAACATACCCATTTATGAAAATCAGTTTACGTGGTCGGATTTTAACCAAAAATGCTACGATGCCATGTATTTAAATAATTCATATGACGATATTGCAACAGTAAAGCAACTGAAAGAAAACATACCGGAATTAAAAGATACTTGTAAAAAATGCGGGACATTCTTTATACCAATGCGAAACAAGAGTATCCCGAAATATGATGTTATAATGGGAAAACAACATGAGGAAGCACTCATGGACTTTTTAACACATAAACTTGGTGCAAAGACAGAAAGAGCCGATCTGAAAAACAGAAGTTTACCGGATTGCAAGATATTGAAACCTGATGGTAGTACTGCTGCTTATTTTGAAGTCAAGTTTCATGGCGCTCCATTTATTATGGCATTAAATAAAACCGGACGTTTTTGCTATGAGGGAAGCGCTACTCTCGATAGCGAAAAGATTGAGAAACAATCGGCTTTAATCGACGATGAGGTTGATGCTCCGGTATTTTATGTACATTGGATTGAATATCCTTGCTTGAAGGGCATTTTTTACGAAACAAGTGAACAGGTAAAAGCGTATCTATCTTCTGAACATGGCGCTTTTATAAGGAAACGTAGAGAAGGTGATGATGAGAAGTCTGAAAAATCAGTCTATCTTAAGAAAAAATATTCGCCCCTATTAGAGATGAAAGATTTTAATTCATTCCTTGATGAATTAAGAAAATTAATCAATTCATGAATGAGGAAAGATATAAATGTGTGCATTGGATTTTATTGAAAATTATTGTTGTGAAGATAATCAATCATTTCGCAGTGACTCCTATAATGAATCTTTTTCAGAAGAAGAGATTGTAAGCGAATTTTTGGCGTATCTTAAAAAGAAGAAAAAGTTTTCAATTGTAAATTGGGAACCTCCCAAAGCGGATTATCCGTCTTATATGTTTCTTAGTGGCGATAAAGGTATCTTAGCATATCTTGATTTTCTATATGTTGAATCGGATACATCGTTTTCCGAGAAGAAAATCCAAATCAATTCTAACATGTTACTAAACAAAATACGTGTAGCTGAATCCCAACTTGATAGACCTGTGTTTTTTGTTTATTTCTTAAATTGTATTGACAGACATGGTGTTTTTTTTGAAACTAACGAGCAGATAAAAGATCGTTGGTTTAGAAATAGTATTAAAACCAGTGATTATCACCCAATCTTCAATGAAATGGGTGACTATAATAATCTTATTTCCATTTTAACTGATTTGCGACATAACAACGTAAGAGTTTAACACCGGCACCGACAATTTGTCGGTGTCGGTGTTAAACGATCATAAATGTTCAAAGATATAGCTCAGGCCCGATGTTAAAGAGTTTGAATAGGCTTCTGAGAATTTGTATATTGATTCGAAAGTGCTGATTACTTCGCATAATTTTCGATGTTGTGCCACAGCATGAAGACCTATCAGTTGACGGCTAAAATAATTGGCTTCTGAATCTACTTCTTTCATCGAATACAATTTTTTAATATGGTTAACGCAACCTGCAATCTGACAAGGAGCGCAACCGCAAAGTTTCATGTCATCGGGTATTTCGTTTAGCTTAATATATTGAGGAATTTCTTCTCGTAATGAATTATCGGAATTGATACCTCCAACGAAATATTTACTAAATCCAACAGACGTTGGCGTGGGATCAAATACAATTTTCGTTGATTCAAGATTGCCATCTCCAACGCGTCTTACCGGTGAAGCAGCGTCAAACGAGGTTGCTCCGCAATAATAGTTTAAAGCAATGTTATTGTACCCACCGCAACCAAGGGCGTGTATTGGCCTTTCTCCAACGAGACTTCTTACAATACGGCATGCTCTTGCCGGGGTAATTGTTTCGACAAATCCACGTTTTCCAATACCAGTTAAATTAATATCATCATACCAGGATTTGTTAACTTGTTTGTAACTTGCGATTCCACCGAGAGCAAATCCCCAAAATGATATTTTGTATTTTTCTTCCATTTGAAGAATCTGGAGCACATTTCGCTTGTATTCTTCGGGCGTATTTCCATGGACGGTAGCCAATATTTTGGGATAATAATCAGAATGTGTAGACAAATACTTAATGGTTGCTTCAAGCATTCTGTAGTTTAATTCATCGGCATCAATTTTTGATAAAAACGAAATCAAATTATTGTCTGCTTTTTCTCCGTCTTTCTCAGTGTATTTTCCTCCAACATCGAAACAAACTACCATATCAAATTTAAGAGCATTGGCAAATTCATAGTATTTAATTACATCGTTAAGAATCCGCTTGTTGAATTCTTTAACGTCATAATTGGCTGTTTTAGCAACGTACTTTATAATGTTAAATGCTCCCGAATCGAGAAGGAATACTTTAGAATTAAAGTCAAATGGCTCGCTTGTATAGCCACTATATATTTCACCTTTTTCAATTAGTTTTGAACGAATATAATTGTATAAGTCTCCGACTGAATTAAAACCGGAAATGTCATCAAAATATCGACTTTGAAAAGTATGGTGATAATAATTGTTTATGTAATAGTAGTTGACCAGCGCCGGAGTGTCTCCAGTCAATTCGGCGTAGACAATTTCTCTGTCTTTATCGCCATTGCCGCCGCCATAGTTGTATACTTGAAAAAATGACGGAATTGGAAGTTTTTTATCGTGAATATTGAGATATTTCATTTTTCTTTTACCTCCTCAATAAATAGCTTATACGAATCAATTTCCAATGCATCTGCGATTTTCTGTACATTTTCTATGGAAATATTCCGTGTAAAACATTCGATATCGCTGATATAAGTACGGTGTAATCCGCACAATTCGGCGAATTTCTCCTGAGAATAACCTTTTTCGGTTCTCAGCTTACGCATGTTCGTTCCAAAAACCTTTACAATATCCATAGGCTTACACCTCCAACTATGTAATATTATAGCATTTACGCATACTATAAGTCTACATACCATAAGTAGCAATGCCAATGCAATATAAAGAATTGCTATAGCCCAAAAATATACTTGCAAAGACGAATATCTCCGCAATAGACGGATTAATAATTTATTAGGGAGGTAAACAATAATGCTTAGTGACAGTTCAATCAAGCAAATTGCTCACCTATTTTGTGGTGATATTGAAGGATGTTTTATTTATAAAACCTGATCTCAGTTGATTTCATTCTTTAATTCATATTTTGGCTTTTATGAAAAATATGAACAGGTATTTCCATCACGATGGGCATTTGTATATAACAAAATAGCTTCATTCTTAGAATCCGGAAGTTTTGATAATTTTCTTGACATTATTCTAAGCAAAGATTATCTTATGAAAGAACAAAATTGAGGGATGGTTGAAGCAATATCAAAGTCCGCAGATATATGTGAAAAATTCAAACAGATAGTTCATGCCGACCAATACATTACAAAGGATTTTGTCTCAGCAGGCACTATGTTCGTGAGGCTGCCGTTGAGCAGGTAGTAAAGTTTGACCTTATGCGTATGGACAGGCTGACCGCACCACTGCTCCGTGAACTTATCGACCACATTAACGTTTTCGAAACAGAGGGCAAAGGTAAAAACCGAACGCAGAGAATCGTTATCTATTTTCGCCTTGTCGGGTATGTGGAGATACCCGAAGTATCTCACAGACCTAATATCGTCGCCGATACCCGAAAGGGTGTCGCGGTTGAGTATTTAACCGAGCCGAAAACAGCATAACAAAAGGAGCAGGGAAACCCTGCTCCGTACATAAAACCGTACCAAGATAAAAAATCGAGTATTCATAAAGTCAAATCCCTTATGAATACTCGATATGTGGCAAGACTACGGAAAAAATTTTTCACCGATTTTGCATATAACCCCAAACTTTCACTTTGGTTTTTCTTTGACAAATAAACTCTCGCTGTTTTCATAGATTATTTTTTGCTGACTTATATTTCCAATATCCGTTTATACGGTATTTTTTAAGCACCCCCGCTTCTGTCAACCCTGCCAATATTCTGTTTGCTGTTGCTGCCGACACGCCGCACAGTTCCCGTACATCGGCGTTCATGATGTATTCGTTCGTCTGCAAGAACCGTTCAATTTTCTTTAAGCGCAAGGTTTTTTTATCTGATTTTTCATCGATCATATCATCGCTCATTTTGGTCGCATCAATGAGTGATGCCTTGATAGCGGAAAGCATAAATTCAATAAATGCGGTTGACTCTCCTGCGTCATTGCTTATGTTGATAGCGTTGTAGTATTCCTGCTGGCGATCATGAATGATGGACTCAACCGGCAGCCATGCAAATGTCGGATTCCATTTTGAGAGCAACAGCGTATGCCAAAGCCGTCCGACGCGGCCGTTGCCGTCTGCGAATGGATGTATCAATTCAAATTCATAATGGAACACGCAGCTTTTAATCAGCACATGCAAATCACTGTGCCTTGTCCAATCCAAAAGCTCCGTAACTGAATCCGGAACATACTGCGGCAACGTACCAAGATGCACAACCTGTCCATCTTGATTTACAACACCAACGGGGCTTGTACGAAACATACCGGACTCAACCACCAGTCCGCGCGTCATAATTCCGTGCGCCGTCAGCAAATCATCCACGGAATAAGGGTCAAGCTCGTCCAAGCGCTCGTAAATATCATAAGCGTTTTTGACCTCGGCAATATCCTTGGGCGGAGCTAAAACATGCTTGCCGTTCAGAACAGCTGTAACCTGTTCAAGGCTTAGGGTGTTTTGCTCAATAGCGAGTGAGCCGTAAATCGTACGAATGCGGTTGGTTCGGCGCAGATTCGGATTGGCGGAAAGATGATCACGAGCAGAAAGCCTGCCTATCAGTTCGGAAATCTTCGCGACATCATCAATGATTTGATTCGTAATTTGAAAAGGAGGCTGTTTATTTTTCATGTTTACCTCGCAGTATTGTTTTATTATCTGCATTATACCATATTTTCAAAAGAAATTCCACCGCATACTAAAATTATTTTGATACTCACCCATTTTCCTCAAACTTAAAAGATGGATACAAATAGACATTGGGTTCGAAAAGGTTTGTTTTAAGTAATTCAACTTATGTAATTCGCTCTTTTCTATTTTGAGTTCAAACGGCAAAAGAAAATGTGACGCCGAAAAGCCGCATAAATACTGTTATTCTTGTTTAACACTTAATATCTTTGCAAAGTTTTCGAGTTACATAATTCGCATCGTGTTCACAAACTTCAAAAGCATAATTCCTTGTTGCTTCAGTAATACCGGAAGTTTTTGGAATGTGTTGAAGAATTAAGTTTTTAATGTAAACATGGGATTCGAAAAGGTTTGTTTTAAGTAATTCAACTTATGAATTTCGCACTTTTTCTGTTTTAAATTCAAACGGCAAAAGAAAATGCGACATCGAAAAACCGCAAAAAACGGACTTAATAATAAAAACACCATTGAATCCAACCCTTGAGAATTCAGATTTCAATGATGTTTTCAATCTATATCTGCTTTCTTAACAAATTGAATAATTTTTCGGTAACCATTTTCAATTGTGTTTCCCCTAATCTGAAAATTCCAATTGAATTATAACATATTTCTGCATTTCTTTCAATTTCTAATATTCAATTTTTTCTACCACCTTAATCCCGCCTTTAAATATCACGGTAATCTGTTCTTTTGAATCGACCACTACACATTCGAGCAGTTGCCGGACGATTCGGTCGTCATATTCCATCGGGTGGTTCTTTATGCCGTCCAGTATCGTGCAGATGTCGTCAAGCCGGGAGTTTGCCTTTTCTCTCTGCTGTTCAGCGGTGGCTATATTGTCGAGCTGATTTTGCAGGCGGCTTTTTTCGTCCATAAGTCGTGTAGCGGTTTCATCGTCAAAGGTTTCCAATGTATCATCGGTTACACGGTCAAGCATTTTTTTGAATTCCGCGTTTATTTCCGCAATTCGTATTTGTATGTCAAGGCTGTTATCCTCACACTTTTCATTTTTTAAGCCCATGCCTATATGCAGCTTCAGCATTTTAAGGCTCTCTGCGTTCATATCAGCGGTTTTCATGATTGCCGCCATTACAGCACTTTGCAATACGCTTTCTTCCAAAGTCGGTGAGTTATGACAGTATTTCTTGCCGAAGTCAAGCCGGTTAATGCAGCGCCATACTATTTTCCTTTTGCCGCCCGCCGTCCATGTACAGCGGCGGTAAGGCGTCTTGCATTCTCCGCATACGAGCAGGTCGGTCAGCGCGTATTTGCTTGAATACTTTCCCTGTTCGGTCTTTGTACCCTTTTGCTTGACCTTTCGTTTCCCTGAGCGCCGTGCAAGCTCCTCCTGCACTTTGCCGAATGTAACGGCGTCTATAATAGCGGGGTGATTATTTTCCACATAATACTTAGGGCGTTCGCCGTTATTTACCATAACTTTTTTGGATATGCAGTCCCGTATATATGTTTTATTTATTACAGCGTCGCCTTTGTATTTTTCGTTTGAAAGAATGGACTGTATTGTAGACAGCTGCCATTTCGCTTTTCCTGATGGGCTTGCAATCCCCTTTGTCTCAAGCAACCGGGCAATTCCGTTAAGACTGTCTCCCACGAGGAAGCGGTCATATATAAGCCAAATAATATCGGCTTCTTCGGGTACGATTTCGGGCTTTCCATCATCTCCCTTGCGGTAGCCGAGAAAGTTATTATACCGAAATATCACCTTACCTTCCTTTGCCGCCTGAGCCTTACCCCACTTTACATTCGCGCTTATATTTTCCGATTCGCTTTGGGCGATACTGCCGTATATAGTTATGTAAAACTCCGCACCGGGTTGATTGCTGTGTATTCCTTGCTCTTCAAAGTACACATCCACTCCGATATCATTAAGCATTCGAACATATTTTAAACAGTCAACGGTATTCCTTGCAAATCTTGCAATGGATTTCGTTATTATCATATCAATTTTGCCTTGCTTGCAATGGCGTATCATACGGTTAAACTCGTCGCGGTTTTTAACGCTTGTACCGGATATACCCTTATCCGCATAGATACCCTCAAGCTTCCAACCGTTTTCTGCGTTAATTCTATTAGTGTAATGCTCCACTTGGTTTTCATAGCTGTTCAGTTGTTCCTCTTGTTTAGTGGATACCCGACAGTAAGCGGCTACACGCAGCAGTCGGCAACTGCTTTTTACACTTTCCCTTACCGATACTGTCGGTTCAATTATATGTACCACTCTCGGTGGATTTATTACAGTTGTCTGCTCCATTTTTCTGTTCCTTTCCTATTATTTGTCCGTTTAACAGTATAATATCTGCCGTTTTATCCTTATATAGCCTTATTTCGCTTACGGTACGGTTGAATTTTATCAGCCAATCATCATCTGTAATGGGCCGTTCAAATTCAAGCTGCAGCTTTTTGGCTGTATATAGGTCATTATCAAGACTGCTGTACTTTTCACTTACGCAATTAAACATTTTATTCCGAAGTGCTTCCCTATTGATCTCTGTTGAATCGAACATTCGGTTGATCTCATTGTTAAGTCTGTTTACCTCATCACTCGGCAAAAACGGCTTTTTATCAAGCCTTTCAATGTTTTCGGATTTTACCGTTTCTAACATTTTACAGAGTTCTTTCAACAGGTCGTTGTCAGCCATACTGATTATTGCATTACAATTCTTATTTTTACATATCCAATACTGTTGGCATTTACGGCGGCTGTCGTGTCTGCGATGCATTTTGTTTTTGCACACCGGACATATAACAGGCACCGCCAGTTTGAAAATATCATTTTGCCTATCTGTTTCCCGTTGATTATTGCGTTCGCTTTTTAGGTTTTGCACGGTCTCATATATTTCTTTGTCTATTATCGGCGGATAGCTTTCTGTGCCGAGATACCGTTTGTCCTCAAGAAGTCTTTTAAGTCTCCCCTTATTCCATGCGATAACGCCCGGCATGTACTCAACTTCTTCACTGTTAAGCTGTTTTGCAATATTTGCAAGCGATTCGCCGCCGGCATACTCTTTATATATCCGCGCTAATATTTTACTCTCTTGCGGTTGTAAGACAATCTCACCGTTTTCGCAGCAATAACCGTAAGGCAATGTTCTGTTCTTCATTTCGATTTACATCTTCCTCTCTCGTCTATCTGCTCGGTAAGCCTTATACCGCCTATAAGTTCAAATGTAAGCTGTGAATTGCTGTCTACGGTAATGTTGTCTATAATCTGTTCGAACAGCTCGCTGTCAAATTCGGCAGTCGGTTCATATTCTTCAAGTATTTCATTTAAGTGTTTAAGGGTATCTATCAGCTTGTCATTTTCATCCTCGCATAATCGTTTTCGGCGTTCAGTCCGCAGTTCGGTAATTTTGTTGTTTATTTCTGCGGCTTGCATAGAATGCTCAGCGGCATTTAAAACGCCGCTTGTGTGCAGTCTTGCAATAACTATGTTTCTTGCGCCCAAGTCGGCTATTTCCTTATCTATTTGCCGTATGCGTTCCCTACCTATGTTTGTGCGTTCTTGCATAGTTTCCATTTGGCGTATAAGCGTACAGAGTAATTCAGACCGATAGGATTTTAACTTAAATGCCATTCTATTAAAGGCTTCATATACCATATCTTCCCTGACTCTGCGATTTTGGCAATCTGTAGTCCCCGTCGCCCTGCCGGAGCAGATCCAATATGATGTGCCTCCTGTTTCATGACGGCGAAATACAAGTCCGCATTCGGGGCAACGCAGCTTTCCAGTAAGCGGATATACCGTTCTTTTGCAGCCGTCTGTTTTCCGTGATTTAATAAGCTCCTGCACAGCTTCAAATGTTTCCCTGCTTACAATGGCAGGATTGCTGTTTTCTACATAGTACTTAGGTTTCTGACCGTTATTGCTTTTTCTTTTGTACGGCAATATATCGGTGGTAAACCTCTTTTGCAATAGCGCGTCGCCCATATATCTTTCATTATGTAAAATATACTTTATTGTGCTTACACGCCATTTAGTATGACCGTATCGCCTCGGTATTCCGTCCTTATTAAGTATGTCTGCAATGATTTGCATACCGCTGCCTTGCAGGTACAGGTCAAATATTCGGCACACAACCGCCGCCTCGTTCTCATTAACAGTCATCTGCCCATTTTTAAGATCAAACCCGTATGCGGGGTAGGTACAGTTGAAATCCCCCGACTGCATTCGCTTTTGGTAACTCCAACGCATATTCCCCGATATGTTCGCACTTTCCTGCTGTGCGGCCATACCGGGGAATGTTACAATCATTTCCATATTAAGTTTATCCGTATCTATGCCCTGCTCCTCAAAATACACGCTTACGCCGAGATCCTTAAACAATCGCAGCAGCATAAGCAATTCCTCGGTGTTCCGAGCCAATCTTGAAACCGATTTAACGATAACACGGTCAATCTTGCCTTTCTTACAGTCGGTTATAAGGCGGTTAAGCTCGTCCCGTTTTTTCATTTCTGTTCCCGTAATACACCCATCTGCGTAAATATCTGCAAGCTCATATTCGGGGTGATTTTTTGCGTACTCGCTGTAGTAGCGTATCTGTGCCGCGAAGGAATGGAGCTGATCGGCAGAGTCACTTGATACCCGACAATACGGAGCTAATCGCAGCCGTCCGTTTATCTGCTTTTTGACACTTGTAATTTCCGTAATGTTCATATTCCTTATCCTTTCCGCAAGTAAGCTCACTTGCTGTTTTAACTTTCGGCAACACAACAATACCACGGGAGTACGAATACTTCCAGCACAATTTTCCTTGAAAACAAAATTTAAGAATTCAGACACATATTATGTCTGCAGCGTAATGCTCCGCGTTTATTTCAACTATTTTACCGTATTCGTCATCGGTTATTAAGCCCATTTTCAAAAGCATTCGCAGCAGGTTTACGCTGTAAGCAAAAGAAGTGTTGTTTTCTGTCCTTTTATCCATTTCAAAACCCTCCGAATAATTTTGTTTTTTAAGCCCCAAAAAGCCGAAATGAAAATATCCTCGGTTTGTCTGCATTCCGCCTTTTTCCGGCTTAAAAAAAGACGGTCGGATGCAATTTTGCAAATTATATAATAATCCGAAAATAAAGCACACGACCGTCCTTAAATAATTATTGTATCAATCGTTTGTTTTGTCCGTATTTGTCCACGACGCCCCGAACACAGGGAACGCACCCTCCGGCAATGCATTTTGCCTCATCGGAATCTCACCGCCTCCGGGATCTCCGCAGGCCGCCCGATTTCTCGTGACGGAAGTATCTTTAATTCTTCTGCCTGTCATCGCCTTCGTTACGGATGCGCCGTACCGTCTGAACAAAATTTCAAGTGGCTTGCCGGTTGCCCGACAGCAGAAGGAAGGTAAAGTGTGCGCTGTACTATTCTGTTTTCAATGTTCAAAGAGGTTGTTTTTTTGCCCTCTACTATGTTACTGTACTGCCTCATTCTTTTTGAGCCAACTCTTTCCGTATCTTCTCAAAAACCTTTCTTTTCCGGTTATTTAAAGTCTTTTGCGGAATACCCAAGTGTAATGCCGTTTCTCTTTCGCTTATACCTTGCAGAATAGCAAACGCTATTACCTCAAAGGTTCTTTTTTCCTTATCGGTAAGCTTCTCTATTGCCTTATGCACTTCCTCGGCTTGGAGTTTATCCAATATATATTCTTCCTCCCATCTGTTATCCGAATATCTTTCGTGGTTATCTCTGTCTGAGTCATCGCCCCAAAAACTATCCAATGATACAAACCTGCGCGGATATTTCTTCTTTTCCGTTTTTCTGCGCATATATTCACTATGTTCGGCATTACATTTTTTATATAACTCTTTATTAGCCTCAATAAAAATTACCGAATATTTTGAAGACAGATTTTTATCCTCTACCCGAACAAATTTCCTTCCTGAGTTTTCGGGTTTCTTCTTAAATTCGAAAAATTCCTTGGCAGTCATATGTATCCATTCGGGATTTTCACCGTTGCAGTTTTTATCTTTCCATACTAAAAAAATACTTTTCAATTTATTTTCCTCCAATCAATCATCCTGATAATCTCCAAAACGATTGATACGGAGGGCCGCGGCAGCCGCATTTGCATCGCCGCCGCAGTCGCTTTATATATAGAACGCAAAAGGTTCGACCAATTTCAAAACCTTTTTGTGCGGCATCTTTATTGGTCTTTTTTTCTTTAAGTTCAGTAATTTTACGGGCATTATTACAGCCCGTTTCCTTTAAAATACAGCTTGTTCGGAGTTTTAAACCCCTTACAGCTATATCTTCACCTTTTGCCCTCTGTTATTTTTCACTTACTCACCTTGCAGTCGCCTTATGGCGTACACATTTTTCCTCCACTTTATATACAGCAAGGTTTATACAGTACATTGGTATTCCCACCTATCGAAAAATGTAGAATTATCTGTTATTTTGTCGAATAGAAAAAGAACGAGCGCCAAACTTGCTTTTCACAAGCTCGGCGCCCTGTTTTGTAATTGCGTCAATATCCTGTTTTGTGATTCCACTTGAATCACCTTATTTCTTTCCTGATTAAACATCACAAAACTAATATATAAATCATTTATTTTGTTTCCAATGAGCTTTGCAATGTTTAATATACTTCATAGTTTGCTTATTAGTATTTCGGCTTCACCCAAAAGCTTCGTTGAACAATCAGCCGGCACAAAAATGCTTGCGCCCTTTGAGGCTTCAATTTTACCGTCTTTCCATTTGACGGTCACTTTGCCTTCAAGCACCAGTAACGAAGTAAAGCTGTCTTCACAGTGTATTTCGGTCTTACCGTCAAGTTCTAAAAGCGAGGCGGTGAAAAGACTGTATTTTGCAAGTTCTCTTACAGTACCGTAGGGAGTTTTTTCAGTCTTGCCGGTATTCCCGTAAGGAATTTGCGGTCTTTCCCTTTTAGTCACATCAAGTGCTTTTTCGATGTGGAGCGGTCTCGGCTTTCCGTCCGCTCCGAGCCTGCCGTAATCCGAAACGCGGTAGGTGGTGTTGGAATTCTGATGAACCGCAGCTATAAGTATTCCTGCACCGATGGCGTGGAGCGTATCTGCCGCTATAAAGAATACATCGCCCTTATGAACTGGCACATAATTGCATATTTCGTGGAGAGTGTTATACTTTATCCTACACTCAAATTCTTCTTTTGATACCTCACGGTTAAAGCCGTAAATTAGTTCGGCGCCTTCGTCGCAGTCAACCACATACCACATTTCGGTCTTTCCGAATTCGCCCTCGTTTTTTAAAGCGTATGTATCGTCGGGGTGAACCCGAACCGAAAGACGGTACTTTGCGTCGATAAGCTTTATAAGAAGCGGAAAACATGGAAACGCCGCCGCGTTTTTGCCTATTGCCTTATCACCCCAAAGCTTAAGTACTTCGGGCAACGTCTTTCCGGCAAGCTATAACGATAAAATTGAAAAAATTACCGGCGTCCGCCATATGAAGATTACGACAATGCTCTTATCGAAGCAGTCAAAAGTCTTAATATGCATACGATTCGGTGGTCGGTTGAAGTACTGTCACTATTCCGTAATGATCGGACGGGTATTTACCGTCAATCATGTCTGTAATTAAAGCCGAGCTTTTCGGTATGGCACCGTCGGGTGTGACAAAACAGTAATCTATATGCTCTCCGCCACCTGCTTTGCCGTAGCCGTGATATGTATCCGCAAGGCTTTTTGCCGTAAGAGCATTGACATCCAAAAAATACTCCGTCATTTTTTTATATGCCGGCTTATCCGGCGTCATATTAAAATCGCCCGTAACAACAGAAAATTTTTCATTCATAGATTTTACCATTTCTGTTATTAATTCGGCACTCTTAACTTGACACATATCCCCGAATCCAAAATGGGTATTCAGAAAATTAAATATCACTCCGTACCGTTTGTCCTTAAGCCGCGCCCATGTGCATATTCTTTTGTACTTCCTTTCATCCCATCCGTCGGACTGTGTGCCCGGCGTGTCGGAAAGCCAAAAACAGCCTTTATCTAAACAATCATACAAATCTTTGCGCCATAAAATTGGGCAAGACTCTTTATTTTCATCATCACGCCAATAGTTGAAAATTTCATATTTTTCACCATAATCGTCTTGCAGGTGACTTAGCCATTTCGGCGTTGCCTCTTGTAGCCCGATTAAATCGGCGCCATACTTATACAGTGTTTTTTTAAGGCGTGGAGAACGCTCTGAAACAGAGTTTCCATTTGGATCGTCGACACATCTGATATTAAATGTAATAACTTTCATACAGTACTCCCTTCTGCCGGCAAGGGCGGCGTTTTACAAGTGTGTAAATTTTTCCATTTTTCAGAAATGCTCAAACACAACAATGTTTCGAGCAAAATGCGAAGACACCAAGTATAAATTGTATTTTTCCAAAGTGTCAAATTTTCACTTGAAAACCCCTTTGTTATCTTCACAAAACGGATTTAAAATAAATGACCATTGATTTTTAATGGCACTTGAATATTGTAATTCCACAGTTATTACTCATAGCGGTAAGTGTAAAACTGTCTTGTCCTTTTTGTGGCTTTACGGCAATGCGTATTTTTCCCATATACATTTTGCGCCCAGTATTGGCTGGATTGATATGATCGCATATATCTGAGCCTGTGGCTATAATTTTTGCTGGAGCGGAAACCGAGAAACGCACATACTCCGATGCGTCCGGCACGGTAAGACCGTTTTCATCAACGCATTCGCAGGTAAACAGCGCTATATCACTGCCATTTGCCGTAAAGTCATTATCCTGTGTAAGTTTTAAGGCTACAGGTTCCCCGGTGGTTATGCGTTTATCACAGCACACCTCTTTGCCGCCGTTAAATCCCTTTACTTCAAGCGTGCCTGCGGCATATTTAACGCTCCATTCGCCGTGACCGTACTTTTCAATCTGTTTTCTTCCAAGCGATCTGCCGTTTAAAAACAGCTCAAGCTCTTCACAGTTGGTATAAACCGTAACGGGTATTTCCGTGCCCTCAAGCCCTTTAAAGTTCCAGTGGGGAACAATGTGCGCCATTGGCTTTTTACTCCAGTGGGATTTATTTTGATAAAACGCACCCTTTTTTTGCAAAAACAAATCAAGCGCACCGGAAACGGAACAAACCCTCGGCCACATAGCCTCTCCCCTATGCTCAACTGCTGCCCACTGGTAGCAGCCGAACACATATGAGCGCCCGCGTAGGAACTTATAGGTTTTTTCTCGTCCTAAGAACCACTCGTTTGAATCCACATCCTTATCCCTGATTCTTCCGCTTGTATCAGTAGAAAAATTCCAATCACGAACAGAGCCGGTAGCACAACACTCGGATGCAACTATCGGTTTTCCAGGACACATTTCGTGTACGGTATCATATAACTTAAGATTATAATTTATGCCTATAATATCACATACATTATAAATTGTAGACTTTTCCACATGTCTGTCCTCAGCCGCAGTAATAGGTCTTGTATAATCAAGCTTTCTTATCTGCGCGGCTATTGCCTTATGAAGCCGCCTGCCTATATCGTCTATATGCAAAGGCTCCTCGTTGCTTGTGGACCACATTATAACGCTCGGTCGGTTGCGGTCGCGCTTTATAAGTGAACAAAGCTGCTCCATAGCCTCCTTCGTGCTTTCAAACCATCTTGCTTCGTCCATTACAAGAAAGCCCTGCTCGTCAAAGG
>ERZ808252.237-NODE-237-length-58285-cov-24.355830_pt1 | contig 58285 bp, 47 predicted proteins | sample MGYA00521242_ERZ808252 | MGnify/ENA primary metagenome ERZ808252 (study PRJEB31516, sample SAMN03275581) | gut metagenome | biome: mammalia-associated habitat; material: feces | host: Papio cynocephalus | place: Kenya | collected 2012-08-07 ... | reverse complement strand
CGTTTGTGTTGAACGTATTGGTACTTATGATATCTGCTCCGGCATCGAGATAGGCATTGTGCAATGCCGTCACCGTCTCGGGACGTACGAGACATAGAAGGTCGGCCATCGGCAGGTGTGCCGCAGCGGAGGCCTCGGTAAGCATGGTCGCTGTAGCCCCATCAAGCACCGAAGTGCGCGTTCGCAGGATTTCGGCTATGCTGTCGGTAGCCGGTACGTTCATTTGAGCAGGTCGAAGCTATCGACGTATATCTCGGTGATAGTGTGCTTGATAGTGTTGCGGTCTTCCCAATAGCGGGTGCGGATTTTGCCTTCGATGAGCAGGCGCGACCCTTTGCGTATGTATTTCTCTGCAAATTCGGCATTGGCATCCCACATCATGATATTGTGCCACTCGGTGCGGTCGGGCAATTGTGAGCCGTCAGGCATACGGCGACCGCGTTCGGTGGTGGCCATGGTGAAGGATGCCACGGGGCGTGTCTCCACATAGCGGATTTTGGGGTCGGCGCCCACGTATCCCATAAGTATGGCTTTGTTCATATTTCCGGTCTTGTTTTTGGAGAAATGGAAAAGTGTATCGGATGTTGTTTCCGGGAAGATGTAGGGAGCATTATAAGTTGCTTATTCTTCTGTCGAATGGTACTGCACCAATCCGGGCATAGAATATCGTGCCACCTTTTCTATGGTGGCGCCGAAATCGGTGGCCACCTTGCGCAGTATGTCCTCGTAAAGTACGCACGTTGAGCCTACAAGGCTCAGCGGGTGGTTGCGATAGTCGTATTGAGAAATATTGCGCTCAAAGAATTTCATGAGCGAATGATATACAAGGTCGTATACATACTTATGGTCAAGGTGTTCGTGGAGGAAGAATGCGTATTGAGCCAGCGTGCGGTTGGGTAGTGTGTTTGTGTACACTTGGTCCAGTAGGACATTGGCCGTGGTCTGATACTTTTCGTAGAAAGCGGCGCACAACTCGGGCGGCGCCAATTCCTTGAGCATATCGGCGATGAACAGCTTGCCCATATACGAATTGCTGCCCTCGTCGCCGAGGATAAAGCCCAGCGGACGGACGTTTTTGGTGATTTCGTGGCCGTCGTACATGCAGGTATTTGAGCCCGTTCCGAGGATGCATGCCAAGCCCGGTTTGCGCACCAGCAGACCGCGAGCGGCGCCCAGAAGGTCGCTGTGTATTGTCACCGGGGTCTTGAACTGCGCCACCAAAGACGATTCCATCACCTTGTTTTTCTCGTAATTGGCGCATCCGGCGCCATAGAAATAGACGTGCTCCCAACGGCGGCGGAAGAATGCGTCGGGCAATTCGAGACGTATAGAGTGCGAGATTTCGCGGCGTGTCTGAAAAAACGGGTTGATGCCGGTAGTGAAAGCGTGTTCCACCACCTTGGCTCCGTCTACAAGCGCCCATTCGGTGCGTGTACTGCTGCTTTCGGCTATAATTTTCACGATATGTAAGATTTTATTTGCTTGGTTAGGCCTCCCGGGTTACATCCCTCAGGCCTCTTGCAAAGTTAAGCATTATCTGTCACACTCCCGCCTTCCTCGCCCGAAAATGTGCTGAAATGCCAATAATATACGCGGTGCTGTGCAAATTTGCACAGCACCGCGTAGGGGATGGGCCTGCTTTGCGGGCAGGGTCGGTTGCGTTGATGGATGGTCTTAGCGGACGGAGGCCTTGGTGGCGGCGGCTCCGACGCGGACGATGTAGATGCCGGCGGAGGGTACTTCGACAGTGGCGGCACCGTAGGCATCGGTGGCTTTGGTGGCTACCAGTGTGCCATCGATGGCGTAGATGTCCACTCTGGTCGACGGTCGCGCATCGGCTACGAGTACGCGTCGGCCATCGATACGTACTGCAAAGGATGCTTCGACATCGGCTGTGATGTCATTCACGCCGCCCGATCCTTGACGGAAGGTGATGTTGTCGAGGTTGAAGGCGCCGTTTTGGGTGATGGGGCTTTTTTGCTGTACGACTTTGATTTCGCTGAGCAGGAAGGGGCAGAAGTCTTTTTCGAGGTTGTCGAGGGTGACTTCGCGGTATTGCCATCCGATGAAGTCGAGATTGCAGACTTTCTTGTACTTGATATTTGTGCCGGAGGCTACGCCCACATATAGTTCGTGGTTGTTGAAGTCGCCGTTGATGTATATGCCAAGGATGTCATTGGTGTTGTAGGCATGGGGTTCGCCGGTGTATTTCCAGACGATGGAGCCGCCGTGGCTGTCGGCAAATTTGTAGACGAAGCGTCCGGATGCTTTGCCGAAGAGCTTGGCGGCGGTGGAGCGTGTGGCAGTGGGGTTGGCGGCTGTTCCGGAGGTCTGTTCGGGGTCGGCGGTGAAGTTGACGGCTGTTTCGAAGTCTTCGACGGTGGTCTGTTCGACTTCGGCGGTGGCGTCTACGGCGGTGAAATCGAATTCAATGTCATTGCCCAGTGGAAGTGACTCGGTGTCGCGGAGTGCGCCCGATAGCTTGACGTGATATTTTTCGCCCGGGACAAGGTCGCCGGTGACGGCGAATATGGCGTTGCCGTATCCGTTGGACAGTCGGTTGAACTTGGAGGTGCGCTTGTTGACGGCCACCTCGTTGCCTTTGCTGTCGGTGATGGACATCATATCGTAGACGCCGTTGGAGTTGATGGTCTTGTCAAAGCGGAATTCCAGTGTGGGTGATACGTAGTGTACCGTGCCGCCGTCGGCGGGGAATTGGTCGATGAGTTCGAGACGGTCGCGATTCTTGGTGGTGAAGGAGAATGTCAGAGGCTGCTCCATTTGCGGATGGCTGTAGCGGCTGTCTGTGGTCTTGGCCGAAGCGTCAATGGTGACGGTGTATGTGGTGTTTCGCTCCAGTGATAGTTCGGGTACGAAGCTCGCCTTGTGGTAGCTTTCGCTGAACACGAAGTAGCCTTTGACTTCGGGGGTGATGCTAAATGCTTTCTCGAAGGATTCTTGATCTACATCGGTGTTGAATTCAAAGTCTATGGACGATGAGCATGATACAAGTTCGCCTTCGGCCGGTGCGGGGTAGTGCTTGGTGATGGCGAGGGGATATTCGCGTTTGAGCATCATCGCGAAGTCCTGATAGGTGATGTCGTTGGCGACGACGGTGACGGTTTTGTCTTCGGTGTAGTAGTCGTCACGGCTGACGCGTACTGTGTATGTGCCGGGGGTGACGTTGCGGAAGGCGTACACGCCGTTGTACATATCGTCGGTGGTGCGGGTTTGGATGGTCTTGCCTGCGGCGTCAATGAGTTGGACGTAAGCGCCGTTGACGGGGGCGTTGTTGTCGCGTCCGTACATGGTGAAGTTGGCGGGGTAGAGCTTTTCGCGCAGGTTGTGGTCATCGTAGATGATGCCGGCGATGTTGCCGGTGACGAATTTGTCTTCCGTATCATAGTATTCCATAATGGATTTGACAAAGAGCCAAGCTTCAATCCAGTTGTAGTCGTCGTTCATCAGGCGGTGTGCCTCGGGGCGGTGTTCGTGCATCGAGCCTTCGGAGAGCAGGCCTACGGTGTAGAGTGTACGGAGTACGCCCAGGCCGCCTTGCCACATGTTCTGGTAGAAGGTGAGGTCACCTGCCACGTATTCGGTGTCGCGTGTCCAGATGGCCAGCTTGCGACTGTGGAGATTTTTCCATACGATTTTGCTCAGGGTTATGTTTTCGGGGTATCGCGGTGTGCCTATGGTGCTCTCGCGATAGAGCATCAGCGGATAGTTGACATTCTCGCCGGCGTTGGAGTGTATCGAGAAGAAAAGGTCGACACCCAGCGCGTTGGCTTCGGCGGCAATGCCGCTGAGGCTTCGGTCGTCGGCTTGGGTATTCTTGATGCGCGACAGGTATGGCGTGGCACCCAGAGAGTCCAGTATATGATACATGTGGAGACCTTTGTAGAGGTTCGATTTGGACTCCCAGTATCCGAGCGTGTCGTTTTGTTCGAAGGGATAAATTTTTATGGGTCGGTCGTCAGAGGTGTAGCCACCGTGTCCGGGGTTGATGTAAATTTTGAGGTCGGACATACGCTTGGCGTATGCTCCGGAAGCGATGACGAGCGCTCCCAACAGCAATAATATAATGCGTTTCATTTGTATAGTCATTGTTAGGGGTGTGCTTACGATTGTCATTCGCTTACTTGGATGAGGTACATATTTCCTTGCAGGTCGGAGTATACGATTTTGCCGGCGGCGGCAGCGGCTTCGCTCACGAGTGTGTCGGCATCGGTGATGTCGGTGGTTTGGCCGGTGGCGGTGTCCGCGATGCATAGTTTGCTGTCAAGCACGACGTATCCGTCGTCATGGGTGACCACGAAAGCGACCATATTGTCGGACAGCCAAGCGGGGAAGTCTCCTTTTGCGGCGATGCGCTTCGGATGTGAACCATCGGCATTGGCTACGAATACGCCCTCGAAAGGTTCGCAGAACAGCAGATGTGTACCGTCGGGCGAGAGCGAGGCCCAGAGGTAGGAGTGAGCATCGGCCAAGGGGTTGACCTTGGTGGTGACGCCGTTGTGGCATAGTACGATGTCGCGGTAGTTGGCAAAGGCGTAGTTGTCTTTGGCGCTGACGGCGTTGAGGTTGGACGGCGCTTTGCGGCTGTATGATTGCAGTTTGATGGGTGCGGCGTTCTTGGTTATGTCGCAACTGCGTACATCGTGGCACAGCAGTCCGTCAATGACGGTTGCAGTACGGTAGAACACTTTGGTACCGGTGGCATTGAATATGGGGGCAAAACCGGCGGCGGCATCTGTGTCGATAGTGGCAATGCTGCCTGTGGTCAAGTCAATGGATTTTAGCCCGGTGTGATCCTGAGTGCTGAATAGTAGAGTTTTTCCGTCAGGGCTGAGGACGGGGTGGTGCGACCCTTCGGGGGTCTCGATTCGTTGAGGTGCCGAGACGGTGATGGCGGCAGCCGAGACGGCTGCGCCAAGTATTGCTGCGGCAAGAAGGATGTGTCTCTTCATCAATGAAGTGTTTGGAAGTGTGTATATTGTGTATTATCGTGATTATGCTTTCTCCTTATAGTCCCTAAGAACCTTAGGGACATAATTGCCCCTAAAGTCCTTAGAGTTGATAGGAGGATAAGATGTGTATCAGTGTTTTATTAGGACTTTGCGTGTGGATTGTCCTGTGCCGCTGCTGATGATGGCGAAGTATGCTCCGTCTGCGATTTCGCTGACGTTGAGCACGTTTCCTTCAGTCCGGGCCACTGTGATACCGGAGGCATTGACAAGGCGTATTCCGGTGATGAGGAAGTCGGCATTGGCTACGAGATATTCGCCGGCGGGGTTTGGATGTACGGTCAGCGAGGTACATTCGATGTCTTCGACTGCGCCGCTACCCAGATAGTTGATGTCGTCTATGGCGAAGGTGCCGGCGGCGCTCATCTGCGAGGGATTTTGCACGAGCTTGATGCCGGTGAGTTGAGCGTCAGCCTCAACGTTTACCGGGATTTCGAAGTAGCGCCATCCCAGGAAGTCCATATCGCAGACGTATGTATAGGTGGTTGATATACCGGAGGTCAGTTCGAGGTAAAGTTTGTTTGCGGTGAGGTCGCCATTGATATGTACGCCCACTTTTTCGCCGGCTTTGACGACCTGGGGTGCGCTTTGGGCACGTTCCCATAGGATTTCGCCGCCTTCGGTGTCCTTGAATTTGTAGGTGAAGCCGATGGCTTTGCCTACGAGCGGATTGGCGGCCGCGGCTACGTTTTGGCTTTCGACGTTTAGACTGCCCACTTCGGCCATAGTGTAGTCGGCGGGTGTCTCCATATTGTCAATAATGCTTTGTCCGGCAGCGTGGTCGGCTGCATCAACGGCTGTAAATGTGACGTTGACGGGCTCTTGCAGTGTAATGCCGTTCTTGTCGGCAAATTCGCGTGCAAGTGTTAGGGTGTATGTCTCGCCTATGGTAAGGCTCTTGAGGAAGGGTATGCGGAAGAATCCGTAAGCGGCACCGGCCTTGGAGTTGGTCATTTTGCGCTTATTGAAGCTGACGCTGTTGCCCTTGCTGTCTTTGCAGGTGATTTGGTTGAGGATGGGGGCAACGTTGGGCATCAGGTCAAAGCGGAATTCGATGGCGGCATTGGCATAGTGTACCTTCTCGTCCTGTTTGGGGAATTGACCGAGGATCTTCATATAATTGAAATTGGCGGTCATAAACGAGAACGTGAAAGTTTTCTCCATATTCATATTGTCCGGGTGCTTGGCCTCGGTGGATATGGTGACGGTGTATTTAGTATTGGTGCTGTAGGCTTCCGAGGGGGTGAATATCAGACGGTGGTTGGTGTCTTCCCAGGAGAATGTTCCGGCAGCGGCGGGTGAGATGCTGAAGGCTTTTTCGGCGCTCTCGGTGTCCATGTCCCAGTTGAAGTCGATTATGACGGGGCTGTTGCATAGTACGGGTTCGTCCCCGTCTTTCCACATAGGCGAGTAAGCTACGACTTCGGGTGGGGTGCTGCGGATTTTGTTCATCTGCAGGTTTGCGTAAGTGATCTCGTCGGCTACGACATCAATCTCGGTGCTTAGGGCGTAGTGGGTGTCGCAGGTAGCCTTGACGGTGTAATGTCCGGGGGCGACTTTGCGGAATAGATAGAAGCCGTTGAGGTGCTTGGTCTCAGTGGTATAGGTGTCTACAACGTTGCCCGAGGCATCAATGAGCTCGACCTTGGCGCCCTGTATTGTTGCGTACCAGTCTTCACCAAATCTCAGGTAGCTGCCGTCGCGCGGAGTGCGGTTGTCGTTTAGGCGGCCGGCTACTACGCCGTATGATACGCCGGGCTGACTGAAGTACTCGTCGATGGCTTTGCGGAAATGCCAGGCTTCCATCCAGCAGAAGTCCTTGTTCATCAGACGGTATGTCTCGGGAATATAGTCGTGGAACGAGCCTTCGGAGAGCATGCTTACGCGAGTGTTGCCGCGCAATACACCCAGCCCGGCGCCGCCCCATGTGGGATAGAAGCTGAAGTCGCCGCGGCAGTTTATGTTGGTGCTGGTCCAGTATGTAGCCTTGTTCTGTAGCAGGTATTTGTTGAGAATTTTGGCGATGACGTCCGAGTTCGGAATCACCGGCTGGTTGTCATATCCGCGGTACAGCATCAGCGGGAAATTGCGGCGTGCCTCGGTACCGGTGGCGTTGGAGTGTATAGAGAAGAATATATCAGCGCCGCTGTTGTTGCTCAGGTTGACGATGGTGGACAGCGGCAGGTCATCGTCCGAGGTGTTGGTGATGCGTGATATTTCCACGTCATAGCCTTTTTCGAGCAGCATGTCGCGTAGTGCAAGCCCTTTTTCGAGGTTCGAATTTGATTCCCAATATCCTTCGGGGTCACCTTGTGCGTAAGGTGCGATGACTACGTTTCGGTCGTCTGCATCGTGTCCGCCGTGTCCGGGATTGATGTATACTTTGATTTTCTTGGTATTTTGTGCCGAAGCGGGGGTGGCGAAGAGGGTGCCCATAGATACCATCGACACCAGAGCGGCAGCAAATATTTTGGAGTATTTCATAATGCCTTAAAGTGTTTCGGGGGTGTGTATAATGGTATGTATTACTTGAGGGTCACAGTCATCTCGTAGAGGCGTCCGTCGATTGTGTTGTAGACCACGCGATTGATGCTGATGGCTGCGGCCGGGTTCATGCTCATTGATTCGGGCTTGGTGAGTTCTTGCACCTGTGCGCCATCGGCGCTGAGCAGCACAATCTGCGAGGACATGTATTGGTGTCCGTCGTCTTTAGCGTTCATGGCCACGATATGGTTGTTGCCGTACCATACTGGGGCTTCGTACTTGCCGGGGTGGCTGAGGACGTTGCCTTTGAGATCGGTTATATATATGCCTTTGCCGGCGGCTACAAACATCACCTTGGTACCGTCTGGCGACAGCGAAGGCCAGCAGTATCCGGCATAGCACTTTACGGGAGTGTATTCGTGAATGGTGCCGTTGACTGTAATAATCAGTTTGGAGCCTTTGACACTTACGGCGGTGCCGGTCGTGGGTTGGGCGGTGGAGACTTTATCGCCTATGAAGCGTGCGCGGAAGGCCTCGGGACGCGTGGCGGTCACTGCCTTGGTGGCTCCGGATGCGTAGTCATAGACGCGCAGATCCGAGTAATCAGCCTTGCTGAACATCAGTTGTGTACCATCGGCGCTGAGTACCGGGTAGTACATCTCGCTTTGCGTGCCTTTAAGCAACGGGCGCGGTGCGGACACTTCGGCGATTTGAGCCTGTGCCCAGACGCAGGCTGTGAAAGCCAAGGCGCTTAGCAGGATTTTTCTTCTCATGTGGTTATGGGGTATTATATTTTTGATTTTTACTATTGTGCTGTTGTTGTGCTTTGATGCCGGACGCGTCTCGTAGGCTTGATATTGAGCGTTATTGGTCGTCTTTGTTAGGCCGTAGGTTTAGTCCTAAATCAATGGTTCCGGCTATGCTTGAACGATTTTGTCTGGTGTTACTTTACCACGAGTTTGGCGCATACCTTGGAGCCGTCGGTGCATTTGGCGGCTACGATATATACGCCGGCGGAGGAGGGAGTGGTGACTTGCATAGCGTTTTCGCCGTTGGCCTGAGTCTCGCTGACGAGTGCTCCGCCGAGACTGTATATCGATACGGATGCTATGGGCGCGGAGGCGCGCAAGGCAAAGGTGGCGCCGCTTACCGGGTTGGGCCATAAAGTCAGGGTTGCGGTGCCGGTATCGGCGACAACATCGGCGACGCCGTCATAGTGCTTATAAGTCGCCTTGATGTCGGAAATTTTGACTTTTTGGTCGCCCTTATTGGCTGTGTCTTTGACAAATACGAAACGAATTTGGTGCATCGACACCGGGAATGTGATTAGGTCGTCCTTATCGCCCAGGGCATTCCAGGGCAATATCACATGGTGTGTCTTTCCGGCGGCGAAGCTCTCGCTGCCTTGTGCGGTGATATTGATGTTGTTAGTACGCGTGTGCTGTCGTGTGCGTGCGTCTACGATGACCTTGGATACGGGTATCGAGGACGTGAAGTCAAAGGAAACTTCGTCCGGCAGGCTGTAGAAGGTGATGTCGCGGGCAATGTACATATACGGGTCGCGCGGAGCCTTGTAGGTGAATTCTACCGTACCATCGTCTGCTATGGTGAGTGCTGTCTTTCCGGCGGCGTTGACTATGCCGGCAGTGCCCATAGCTTTCCAGTCGGCCCATGAGCAGAAGTCGTAGGATGCTTTCTTTGCGATTTCGACAGTGACGGTGGTGGTGTCGCTGAATCGGCCTATGGTGGCGGTAATGTCGGTTGTTCCGTCCTTGAGGCCGTGGAGTACGCCATCGGCATCGATATATGCCACTGAGGGGTCTGCCACTGTCCATGTGATGCTTGCCGGGTTGTAGGTGTAGGTGTTGCCGTCTATTTCGGCAGATACTTCAATGGGGTATTGGCGATATCCGTCGATGAGTATGGGCTTGATACGCAGGGCCATCTGTGTGTCTACGATAGTGATGTCCTTGGATACGGACACGTTGCCGAGAGAGGCGGTGAGTTGCGTTGTCATGCCTGTGCCTCCGGCTGTGAAGATGTTGCCGTCGCATGTGCCTGCTTTGGGGTCGCAGCTCAGGGTGATGCCTTGCACGTCATCGCTGACCACGGCGTTGTATTTGTTGTAGCCTATGATTCGCGGGGTGTAGGTGCCGTATACCGGGGCTTTGAGTTCGTAATCGGCAAATTCGAGGCGTGTAATATCGTTGTCTTCGGGCGCGATGCTGTAGACAATCATGCCGTTGGCTACGGAGCGTGGTGTGGATTCGGTGGTTTTGTTGATGATGGCGTTGCCTACGAGCATTTCGGCGCTGCCGCCGGCATCGAAGTTGGTCATATATGTGCATCCGTAGTGCTTTGCAATGGCGCACATTTCGGTGGTAGAGCATCCGGCCGAGGTGCCGTAGCGTGGGTCTGTGCTTTTGTCAATTACGATGATGTAGAGATATCGGCCTTGATCGTCTGTGCCGTAGCCGGTACGCGAGTATACTTGCGAATTGTATTTTTCGGTGGTGTTGAATTCGGTCAATTCGCCGGCATTCATCACTTGGGCGTTGCCGCCTACGAGGTTGTCGAATTCGATGAGTTTGCCGCTTTTGTTTGACCATCCGTATCGCAGTGTGACTTTGTCGCCGGGATTGAGGCGGTTGAGGGCTTCGCGCTTGTTGCCGCGGCCTACAATGGCGAGGTCGTAGCTGCCTATAGTTCCTGCTCCGGCATCTTGTACCACCTTGGCGACGGTGAATGTTATGTCTTTTCCTCCGGCGTTCCATTTTTGACCTTCATCGATGGTCAGGTAGACTTCGGTGGCGCAGTTGGGCACAATTTTGAAGTGCGTGGTGCCGTTTTCGACGTATGTGTCCACGCATTTGAAGGTACGGTTGGTCGGGTAGTAGGAGTTGTATATGTTGACCTCGTTGTCTCGTACGGTTTTGTTGACGGTGTATATTTCCAACTCGCCGGTGGCTGTCGAGTTGATGAATCCGGCCCAAGAGAAGTAATTGCCGCTGTGTACGGTACGATCCGGGGTGACGCCGACGATGCCGGTGTGTTTGTATCCATCGTCCCATTGGTCGGCGTGCATATTTGTCTCGGTGATGATTTTGCCGTTGCGGAGGTTGCCGTTATACGTCAGGCCCACGAGCTCGTCGCTGAAGGGGGGCTGTCCGTTTACGCACCAGAAGTTGGCGTTTGCACCGGCCAAAGCGATATGGCCGGGCGATGTCTGGCGCTTGGCAGCGTTTACCAGAGCCTCGGTGCCGTAGAGCTTGTCAGAGGCTTGCGTGGTCTCGATACTATTGTAGGGGTTGGACGCGTCTATACGCAAGATGTTGACATTTAGTGGGTACTCGGGTATGCGTATGCGAGTGTAGCGTACGCCCGGGCCGAGCTCGCGATCTTGTAAGGTCGTGATTTGGTACTCGGTGTCTTTTAGGGTGACAGTCTCTGCGTAGCACGTTGTGGCAATAGACGCGGCTGCCAATAGGGTTAGGGTAAAATTCTTCATTTATAAACGTTTGATGCGGTTGTACGATGGATAGTTGATCGTGTGTAGGGCAATATGTTGAGATGTAGGTATTTGGCGCATTGGGAATGTCTCGGTCGTGCAATGGCTTATATACATACTACAAAGATAAAACTAAAAGTTGGTATAACACATATAAAATACGTTAAAATACAGAGGTATAGCATTCAAAAAAAACGACAAAGCCCGGCAGTGCGATGCTGTCGGGCTTTGCGAGGTTGAGTCTTAGTGGTTTGTCAATGTTCGTCAAAGGTGAGGTCGGAGAATCCGTCGGGGTCGAATTCGTCATCGTTGTAGCCTTCTTCATCGAAATCTTCGCCGAAGTCTTCGATGGATGCAGCCTGTTTTGCGGCTTTGGCATCTATATCTGCTTCGAAGCGTTTCATATCGATATGCTGTTCCGGGGCTTTACCCATGGACAAAGTGCATACGGGGTCTTTGAGTGACTTTCCTGTTATGATCTTTTTGAGTTGCAGGAAGAAGGCGCGATCGGTCAGGTAGTCGAATACAAACATCAGTTTTTGACCTTCATCGTCTATGTAGTCGCTAAGTATGCATTCGTCCATCAGGTAAGTGTCCTCGTCACTGTCTGTACCCATATCTTCCAGTGTGATTTCTTTCTCTTTTTCCCAGCTGTCATCGCATAGGAAGAAGGAGCACATCTCCGAGCGATCGTAACTTACGGCATCGCAGATGGCGTTTCTGAGATCGAGAAAGGTGTCATCGGCGTCTATCTCGATTTCTCTCTTGAAGTTGTCGACTTCGTCCGAAACTAAGCGAAAATTGAAAATCATATACTTAAAGTCTATTGGTTACGAATTGTTGTGTCATAGGTTACGACTTAGGTCGCGGATACCCATCAAATGACAATGCGAAATTAGTAAATCATTTTTGTTTTCAACAAACATTTTCGCCTAAATCTTATTTATTTTTTCACGAAAGCTGTTGTCGGCGTTGGTGTGCTATATCCGGGATGTCGCCTATGTCAAGGATTTTCAGGCCGGAACGGACGTTGTCGATGTGTTTTAGGTTCGAAAAGACGGCCATCGTTTGTTAAAATTTGCTTATTTTGTTGCGTAAGTGTAAAGTATTGCGCAAAATCAGCGAAAGGGTGTTTGTGGTTTACGGATAAGTTTCGAAATTTGCAGAGCAATTATCGACACATCAGTTACGACAGCAATTTGCATAAACCTTTTACTGCTTTCAGAATAGAAAATTTTCATGGAAAGACAATTTGACAGCTTGGATTTGAAGATACTGGGGCTGCTTGCGACTAATGCTCGCGAGTCGTTCCAAGAAATAGCTCGTACGTGTGATCTTTCGGGCGCAGCTATTCATCAGCGTATCAAGCGACTTGTAGCAAATGGCGTGATACGTCGCTGGGATTGTGTAGTCAATCCCGAGGCTTTGGGCTACAAGATCTCGGCATTTGTTGGAATTCAGCTAATGGAGGCTTCCAAAGTTCGTGAGGTCATTGAAATATTACGTGCCATTCCCGAAGTGGTGGATTGCAATGTGACGTCCGGCCGCTATGACTTGTTGATTCGTATTATGGCACGGGACAACGAGCACTTGTTCCGTATTTTGGAGTCCAATATTCACTCCAAATTTGCATCGCAGACCGAGACTTTGGTATGCTTTGACGAGGCTTTTACTCGTCAGATTGGTCTCAAAGAGTCGGTACAATAATTTGTTGACAATTAGTGTCTTTAGACGGCAATTGCTAAAAACAAATACATACGGCATACGCTCGAGCTTCGGGCTGTATGCCGTATGTATTGTGTATTGACCGGATGGAACGCGGAAGAAAACTGATGTCTAATCGGGTAGATAGGTTATTGTCCGTGTTTAATCAAGTATTTCGCCGTAGGTGTCGAAGGACAATTCAGTGCCGTCGGATAAGGTGATATCGTATCCGTATCCGGTGATGGTGATGCTGACAATGACCTCGTAGGGATAGTAGTATCCGACAAAACCGGTGATGCGTGGCGGCACGATGTCTGCCGGGACGCTCGAGTCCCAGGGAGCGGATACAAAATACCAATTGCCCCAAGCATCAAAGCCTACTCCGGTACCATCGGCGAGGTTGACGCGATAGTATCCGTCCGAACCGCTGCCGTAGTAGAATGCTTCAACGATGGGTAGGTCATAGTAGTAATAATCCAGGAAGTCCCAAGCCTGAGAGGGTAGGTCGCGAGGGTCAATGGCATAGCCTTCGTCGTCATCGCAGGACGTGAATGTGGCCATTGAGACAATGAGCACCAATAGCAGTGCCGGAAGTTTCTTGAGTTGTTGCATAGTATGGGAGTGTTGTGGTATGAATCGGACGCCGTATTATTTACGGCGGCTGAAGGTGAATAGTCTGTTGAATATGAAGTTACATACGGTGTATACCACGTTGCCGATGAGCGTTGCTATACCGTATCCCGAAAGGGTGAAGGTCATAATCTGAATTTCGATTTCGCCGAAGGAGGATTGGTTGAGACTCCAAACGGTGAATAATTGCAGTCCGTAGCATACGGCGAAGCCGGTGAGGAACAGTATAGCTTGGCGCGACAGCTTGCCGTCGCGGCGGCGGAATACCCAAGTTCGATTCCATAGAAACGAGTTAATAAGGCCTACGATGTAGCCTAATGCGTTGGATATGTATGGGTTGACGCCCAGTAGCGACTTGCATATAAATATAACGGCCAGGGTAAGCAGCGTGTTTATCACGCCGACAATGGCGTATTTGGCCAGCTGTATCATGGCTTTGTCGTGGTTAATGTTCATTGTCATTAGATTTTAGGGGTGAATCGGCGGTACCGAGGTTGTCATTTTGGGGCAGGTTTTCGGTTTTCACCTTTAGCGCCGGCAGAGACCAGTTGTATTTGAAGGCAAGTATGCGCAGGCCGATGACGGTGGCGGCGCAAAGTACTTGTGCAACAATGGATGGCAGTCCGGTCAACCATATCAGCCAATAGACTATTCCACCGGCAAGGCAGGCGGTGGCGTAAATGTCTTTGCGGAAAAATAGCGGGACTTCGTTGATGAGTATATCGCGGCATACGCCGCCGAAGGATCCGGTGATGATGCCCATGGTGATGGCCACCCACATAGGATAGTTGTAGGTGAGTGATTTCTCAATGCCTATGACCACAAATAGGGCAAGGCCTATGGCGTCAAATAGGAATAGTGTGCGAAATCCCCCCACAAGAGCCCTCTTGAATATCAGCACCGTAAGCAGTGATAGTCCGGTGACGGCCAGGTAATGCCAGGACACCATCCAGAATACCGGAGCTTGAATTAAAACATCGCGTAATGTTCCGCCGCCTATGGCCGTGACCAAGCCTACGACGTATGCACCGAACCAGTCGAAGTTCTTGGCTGCTGCCAATCGAATACCTGAGATTGCAAACGATATTGTTCCCAGGATTTCGATGATGACTATGAAGGTGGTTTCTTCTACGGGTTCCATAATGTGCGTATTAGCGGTTGTTTGTGTCTTGTGCTCTGTGGGTGTGCGCGTAGTATTTGCACAAATCGGAGAGGTAGCATTGCTCGCAGTCCGGACGTCGAGCCTTGCAGACGTATCGCCCGTGCAGTATGAGCCAGTGGTGGGCCTTCGGAACCAAATCGGCCGGGATATGCTGCATGAGCGTGCGCTCGGTCTCGAGCGGGGTGCGCGAATTGTCAGTCAGGCCTATGCGGTTGCTTACGCGAAAAACATGCGTGTCCACAGCCATGGCAGCTTGTCCGTAGAGGACTGCCAGGATGACGTTGGCTGTCTTGCGGCCTACGCCAGGGATGCCGAGTAGGTCGTCCATATTGTCGGGAACATTGCCTCCGAAGCGTTGGGTGAGTGCCTTGGCCATCCCGGATAAGGACTTGGCCTTGTTGTTGGGATAGGATACCGATTTGATGTACTCGTATATTTCGGCGGTGTCAGCCTCGGCCAAGGATTGTGCTGTGGGGAAGGCGGCAAAGAGCGCCGGGGTAATCATATTTACGCGCTTGTCCGTGCATTGGGCCGACAATATTACGGCTGTGAGTAGTTGATAGCCGTTGGCATAATGCAGTTCGGTCTCCGGCATCGGAATTTCGCGGTCGAGTCTTTCGAGGACTTGGCGGTATCTATCGTCGACGGTCATGCAAATAAGCGTATTATGCGTTGAGTGGCATACAGCCCGATGCCGCATACGGCCAGGCCGCCAATCACGCTTGCTGCCACATAAACGGCTGCCGTGAGGACCTTACCTGCTTGGACCAGATGCGCCACGTCCAGCGAAAATGCCGAGAATGTTGTATATCCGCCCAAAAATCCGGTGATTAGCAGCAGCCACCAAGCCTTGTCCGCCTGCCATGCATCCAACAATGCCCATACTATACCTATTGCGAGACAGCCCGAGATATTGGCTGCCAATGTATAGAATGCTGAAACTCCACAGACGCCCAAGTGTTGTATGCCGTAGCGGCATAACGAGCCTATGCCGCCTCCGAGAAAAACTAACAAGCAGTGGAGCATGATGCCGGATGCTGGATTGATTATGGATTGATTTGGATGGTAGTCTTGTCGAAATGTCGGTTCCGTAGTGCATTATGCCGTGAATTGTCGTAGTTGCGACGCGGCAGTAGGCATGACCGGAGCGGGCGTATCAGTGTGCGCCGGCAAATTCGTCCAGAAAGCGCGTGTCGTTTTCGGAGAACATTCGCAGGTCTTTGACGCGATATTTGAGGTTGGTGATGCGTTCGATTCCCATACCCAATGCGAAGCCGGTGTATTCCTTTGAGTCTATGCCGCAGGCTTCGAGAACGTTGGGGTCTACCATACCGCAGCCGAGGATTTCGACCCATCCGCTGCCTTTGCAGAAGCTGCAGCCCTTGCCGCCGCACAGGTCACAGCTGATGTCCATCTCGGCAGACGGTTCGGTGAAGGGGAAGTAGCTGGGACGTAGGCGTATCTTGGTGTCGGCTCCGAACATTTCGCGAGCAAAGTACAGCAGTGTTTGGCGCAGGTCGGCAAAGCTGACGCCCTTGTCGACATACAATGCCTCGACTTGGTGGAAGAAGCAGTGGGCGCGTGCCGAGATGGCTTCGTTGCGATAGACACGTCCGGGGCAGATGATGCGGATAGGGGGCTGAGTGTGCTCCATTACACGAGTCTGTACCGATGATGTGTGCGTGCGAAGCAGCACATCGGGACTGCGCTGAATGAAAAAGGTGTCCTGCATATCGCGTGCAGGATGGTCGGGCGCGAAGTTCAGCGAAGAGAATACATGCCAATCGTCTTCGATTTCCGGACCTTCGGCGATGGTGAAGCCCAGGCGGCGGAAGATGTCGACGATTTCTTCGCGCACAAGGCTCAACGGGTGACGTGTGCCCATAGGTATGGGCGAGGGCGTGCGCGTCAGGTCAAGACCTGCCGGCAGTTCGTCTTTGGATGACAGAGCATCGCGAAGGCCGTTGATGGTGTCTGTCGCGAGGTCTTTGAGCCGGTTGAGCAATTGTCCCATTTCCTTCTTTTGGTCGGCGGGGACAGTGCGGAAGTCATTGAAAAGTGAGGCGATTAAGCCTTTTTTACTGAGGTATTTGATGCGCAGTTCCTCTACCTCTGCGGGGGTGGAGGCTGTCAGTGCCTGTATCTCTTTGCTGAGGTTCTCTATGCGTTGCTTCATTGCTGAGAAATGTGTTAAGGCCGAGCGTATTGTGTGGCCAAGTGGGTTTTATCGTGCAAAGATACGCAAAATTCCGCAAATATCGGTGTTATCGAACTTGGTTTTCATCTATGTTGGCTGCGTTGTCGCTTTGACTTTAGTCGTTGTCAATGTCTTTGGCCTTGCGTTGTGCCTCGCGGCGCAGGGTTACGGCCAATGATCGCAACTCGAAGGTGAGCGACCACCGCATATAGGGGATGCGCGACGAGATGCCCGGCTTCTTTTGGTAAATAAAGGTGCCATCGCTTTGGCGCATATTGTCCAGTGTCCAGCGAAGAACTTTCAACGCCAGCGGACGATATTCATCATAGCTGTCTGTCGCGTCCAACGTCACCGGGAGTTGTCCGGGACAATGGATGTCAATGGGATAGCGCTTGTCGTGATAGTATGACGGCGTACCATCCGAGGCATCAAAGAATGTGGTGGTGTAGTACTCAAGACCGCGGCGAAACACCTCATCGTAGGTATGGTCGCCGGTCAACTTGGCGTAATCGGCGTATGCATCGAGGTTGTAGCCCGTATGGAATGAGTCAATCCATCCGGTGATGGGCTTCAGCCCATAGGTCCACGAGCCGTCGGGACGCTGCTCGGCAGCGCAGGCTTTCAGTGACTGCCGGGCCAAATCAAGCAGACTTTCGTCCTTGGTGTAGGTATATATGCGCGTGAGCAGTCGTGACCCCAGCAGCGAGGCATTGTATATGGTGTCGTTGCCGGGCATGGCCGAGTAGGACAGGATGACTCCGCCGGCGTGCGGTGTGCGGCGCAGGTCTTCGGTGACAAAGCGTGCGGCGGCACAAGCCGTGTCTTTCAGCATTTCATCGCCGGTAATGTCATATGCGTCCAGCAGCGCCCATACGGCAAAATTGGTGGCGACAACGGTGGGTTGTCCGGCCGGGAAGAGAAATTCGCGGCGGCATTGCCAGGGAAAGTTGTATCCCCATGCCGGGCCGCTGAACCCCGGAGTGGCCAGCGAGACAAGCAGTCTGGACAAGCGGTTGATCTCGTTTTTGAGCGCGTCTTGAGTGCCGAGGATTTCGGCCAATGACGGGTCGGCTTCGATGGCGCGGTACATCTCGCAGTGTGCTTGTACGGCCAGTGCTATTCCTTTGGCATTGTGCTGTTTGGGGACAAGCAGCAGTGGACGCAGGTTCAGTGGCGAACGCTTGAATAGCTGTATCCAGCACAGACGTATAATGGCGCTGCGTCCTATCAGCGGAATGGCGCGGAATACGCGCGAATTGAGCCCGTCGTAGGGGTCCCAGCCTTTGTAATCGTTATGGGCGCAGTAGTCGCGCAGAGTTGTCAGGGCTTCCACCAGCCCTTCGGGATATTGATTGTCCATGTGTTTGTGCTGTATTTTATGTCTATAAGCGTTGTGATTCTTAGGCATTGCAAAATTACACAGAAACCTGCATACGACCAAATAATGGAAGTGGTTGCATCGGCGATAAGTAAGTGCTCTATGTCTCGATATAGCTATCGGTCGGACGATGCGTGATGCCGTTATAGGCTCCGTTTTTTTCAAAAAAAATCTTAAAACGGGGCGAAAAGTACGTTTGTCCCTTGCCGTGTCACGAAAAAGCCGTACCTTTGCGGCATAAAACCACGGCGATTTAGTGTAGTGGCCTAGCACGCCACCCTCTCAAGGTGGAGACTCGGGTTCGATTCCCGAATTCGCTACTCGCCGATACAGAGAGCTGTCACCACGCGATGACGGCTCTCTTTGTATTCTGGTACTCAAATGTCCACGCAGCCGAAGGCGCTGTATCAAGCCAAGAATAATCCGCTATGGAACAAAATACGATATATACAATGGTGTTGGGCGTCACTTTCGTGTGCCTTGCCGTTGTCGTGGTTTTGCGCCGGTGGTATCGGCATCGACATCGTTCCGCGGCTGTCAATTTGCCGGAGGTGCATACCGCGTCCGAGCCTAAGAGGGCTGCTGCCGAATCGGTACGACGTGTGCCGCAGGTGCGGGCGTATGATGAGGCGGAGGATACGGCCATTGTCGCCGGAGAATCCGAAGCCGAGTATGGAACATCCGTCCGCACCGGGATGACGCTGATGGTAGATGTCGAGACTACGGGACTGCCGCTCAATAGCGAGGTGCCGTGTGTCGAATGTCCCGAAAATTGGCCGCGTATGGTGCGTCTCAGCTGGCTTGTTGTGGATGGCACGGGTACGATAGTGCGCGATGGTGATTTGATAGTGCGCCCGTGCGGTTTTACGATACCGGAGGAGGTGGTCGATATTCACGGCATAGACACTGCAACGGCCTTGCGCGAGGGTGTGGATTTGTCCGAGGCTCTTGATGCGCTTGCCGCTGATGCCAAGGGCTGCGTCCGTCTGGTGGGACACAATGTTTGGTTTGATCGTAATGTCATCGGCGCCGAGTGTTATCGGCTGAAACGGGCTGATATGCTTGCCGGTATGCCGATGGTGTGCACAATGAAGTTGTCTACGGCTTTTTGTGCCATACCGCATCCGGTGTATGTCTACAAGTGGCCGAGGTTGTCCGAATTATACTACATTCTTTTCGGGCACGAATTTGAGAATGCCCACAACGGTGCCGCCGATGTGCGTGCCGTGCACGACTGCTATGTACAACTGAAAAAGCTTGAGGTGATATGAAATTACGATACAGATACCCGGCAATTGCGATTGTCGTATTATTGATGGCTATGGCTGCATGCAGTACCAAAGGCAAGAGTGACGAACGTAGCGAAAATCAGGAGGATAGCATAGCAACGGGAAGCGCTCCCGCGTTGTGCGTGCCTGCGGCATCTTATAGTGCTGCCGAGAAGACGCTACTCGGCGACTTCCGTTGTGTGAGTTCGCCGGACGCATCCGGGGTCAAGGCAGTGGTCATACCGCGCGGTATGATGGATACGGTGTCCGAGTCGCAGATGAAGCGCATTTTCCGGTATTATGTGGATGGTGGCACGCTGCTGTTCCTTGATCCGTTGTCGCGCGATTGGCTGTACTTTTGGCGTCGGATGGAGCGTTGTCGCGGTGACAAATCTGTGACACTGAGCGTCAGGGCTGCCACCGATTTGGATAATTGGGCGTCAGAGTTGACGGAAGTCGCATCGTATAGCGGACGCGAGGAGATGTTTGACGCTCCCATAGCCTACGTTATAGGATTGCGCGTGGGCGACTATTACTCGCAAACGGACAGCTTGGATGTGACCACTCTGCGCCGTTGGCTTGATGGTGTGCCGACGGCGACAATCGTGCACGAACAATACGAGCGCAGCCGGCGGAAATAAGCTGTTTTGCAGGCGAGATGCCGTTGGAATTAGCCGCTGCCTTACGGCTTACGTTGGATGACGGACATAACCTCTTCGGTGCCCAATCCGGCACGCAGGCATATCATCTCTATGATTTGTCGTGGTGTGTATTGCACCCGCAGCCTGTCCATAGCCATGGCGCCATCGCGTTTGGACAGCCGTTGCCCGGCTTGGTTGCACAGCAACGGCAGGTGTATATATTCGGTGGGCATTGGCAGGTCGAGCAATCCTTGGATGTATCGCTGTACGGCAGTGGACAGCAGTAAGTCTTCGCCTCGTACCACCTGAGTCACGCCCATCAGCGCATCGTCCACGGCTACAGCCAATTGGTAAGCCCAAGCACCGTCGCGTCGCCGCAGTACAAAATCGCCGCAAGTCTCGGCAAGGTTTACGTCCACGTGTCCGTGTATCATGTCATCGAAGCCTATGGTCGAACTTGTACTTGCGAAGTCGGTATTCGCTTTTTTAGTTTTGCATATAAAGTCGGGGTAGGGAGGCACCATCATTCGCAGCGTCTCGGCCAAGTATGCTGCATCATATACCGGTGCATTGGGCCGACAGGTGCCTGCATAGACGATATGACCATCGCTTTGGTGCGGCGCTTGGGTGGCCATGATGTCGGCGCGAGTGCACCGACATGGATAGACGAGCCCAAGGGCGGACAATTGTCCGAGTGCCTCTGCGTAGATGTCGTGTCTACGACTTTGGTATTGCGGTTCGCCGTCCCACTCTAATCCCAGCCATTGCAGGTCGTCTATGAGGATGTCGGCATAATCGGGACGCGACCGTTGTGGATCCAAATCCTCGATGCGCAGTATCCAGCGTCCGCCCTTGCGGCGAGCGTGGTAGCAGGAGAGTACGGCGGTATAGATATTGCCTAAATGCATACGCCCCGTAGGCGACGGGGCAAACCGTCCGCATACGGGGGCATCATGCGAGCTGTGTACGCTCATGTCTATAGATTTCCGATGTGGGGAAATTTAGTCTTCAAATATGTGTTTAGTCTTCAAATATGTGCTTGAATTTGGAGAACAGGCGCTGCTTGTCTTCCTCGGAGGGCTTGAAGTTGGCCGAGCCTTGGAGTTTCTCGATGGCGGCTTTTTCGTCGGCCGAGAGTTTCTCGGGGATGTATACCATCACATTGATAAGCTCATCGCCTATGTTGCGGCTGTCATATTCGGGAAGACCCTTGCCGCGCATACGCAGAATCTTGCCGGGCTGGGTGCCGGGGGCGATTTTCAGACGTGCGCGTCCGCTGATGGTGGGCACTTCGACGCTACCGCCGAGTATGGCTGTGGGGAGGTCAAGCATCAGGTTGTAAATCACATCATTGCCATCGCGTATCAATTCCGGGTGTTTCAGCTCCTCGATGACTACGAGCAGGTCGCCGTTGACGCCGCCGTTCTGAGGGGCGTTGCCCTCGCCGCGCAGTGTCAGCACCATCTCGTCGGTGACGCCGGCTGGTATGGTGAAAGTTACTTGGCGATCTTGGCGTTGTACGCCTGTGCCGTGGCAGTACGGGCATTTTTCGGTGATGACTTTACCCGAGCCGTGGCAGGACGGACAGGTGGTCTGGGTCTGCATGGCTCCGAGGATGGTTTGCTGTACGCGAGTGACGACGCCCGTACCGTGACAAGTCTGACAGGCGGCGGTAGCTGTGCCGTCTTTGGCGCCGGTTCCGTTGCAGTGGTCGCATTTGACGTCGGTGGGTATCTTCAGGGTCTTGGTGACGCCTTTGGCGATGTCTTCGAGTGTCAACTTGACGCGGATACGGAGGTCCGAGCCGCGATTGACGCTGCGGCGGGCGCGTGTGCCGGCATTGCCGCCGAAGTGCATACGTCCGCCGAAAATGTCGCCGAATTGCGAGAATATATCATCCATAGACATTCCGCCGGCGTGGTAGAATCCACCACCGCCTTCGCCGCCAAATCCCTGCGGACCCATATTGTGGCCATACTGGTCATACTTTTGACGTTTCTCGGGGTCGCTGAGCACATCGTAAGCCTCGGCTGCCTCCTTAAACTTCTCTTCGGCTTCCTTCTTCTGGGCCTCTGGGTCGCTTTGGTGGCGGTCGGGATGGTACTTTATGGCGAGTGTGCGGTATGCCTTTTTGATTTCTTCCGGTGTGGCAGTTTTGCTCACGCCAAGTACTTCGTAGTAGTCTCTTTTATCCATTGTTAAGTGTTGTGCAATTGGATGCTCGTATGCGTCCTGATGTTTTTATTGTGCTACGACGACTTTGGCGTGGCGTAGTACTTTGTCGTTGATTGTATAGCCTTTTTGGGTGGTGTCGATGACCTTGCCTTTCTGTGCCTCTTCGGGGGCGGGAATGGTGGCTATGGCCTCGTGAATGTCGGCATTGAAATCGGCGCCGGTAGATTCCATAGCTTTGACACCATTGTCGCCGAGATGCTTTACCAGTTTGTTGTATATCAGTTCCATACCCTCGTGCAGAGCTTTGGCTTCGGCGCCTTTCTTGGATGCGTCCAGTCCGCGCTCAAAGTCATCGACTATGGGCAGAAGGTCTTTAAGAACCTTTTCGGCGGCATTCTTGACCAAGTCGGTGCGTTCGCGCAGAGTCCGCTTGCGGAAATTGTCAAAGTCTGCCATCAAGAACAAGTATTCTTTTTTCTCTTTTTCGAGTTGGGCGCGAGTTTCCTCCAATTCTTTTTTGAGTTTATCGACTTCGCTCAATTCTTCTTCGGACTCGGCATCTGCTTTGGTGTCAGAGCTTTCGCCTTCGGTCGCAGCCTCGTTCGGCGTTTGCGTGGCATTTTGTTCCACGGCTTCGTCGGCGGTGTTGTGCTGTCGGTTGTTGTTATGTTGTTCGTTCTTATTGTATTTGTTCTTTTCCATATTCGTAGTTTTGTGTCACCACCATCTTATAGCAAAAACGTTGCCAAACGAATAGGCATTGACTGCCGATATGTCGTCCAAACGGATTACGCCGCGACCTCATCAATGTCTCCGCCCACTATAAAGATGAATAATTAAACGAGTGGGCATACATCGACCGTGTGCCGAGGTATGCCCACCGTGAGAATATTGCGAGGTCTATCTTCGCGTAAATGCTGGACCAATTATGCGCTTAGTGGATGAGTATGGGCATTCCGTCTTCTCGGATGCTTTCGAGAGCAGCAAAACAGGCCTTTGTGACGGCGAAAATCTGGTCCATAGGTATTGGCAGACGTCCTTGGGCGAGTGCGTCAAAGAATTGGCGCATCATTTCGGGCTGACCTTTGTCTTGGTTCGCTTTCTTCATTTTCTCACTTTTGCGTCCGTATACCTCGGCGCGGCGGAAGTCTTCGATGATTCCGGCGGTGCCGGCATGATATGCTTCGAAGTGCTCTTTGGGCAACGATTTGGGACCGTTGGCGTAGTAGGCGACAACGCCGGTCGAGCCGTTAGCAAATTCTATGGTGATATTGACTGTGTCGTTGAGTCCCTGCGGATCGGGCATAGCCGATGCAGCTACCTTGATGGGCAGTGAGCCGCACATATATGTCATCAGGTCAATGAAGTGGCATACTTCGCCGAGTATACGTCCACCTCCAACGGTCGGGTCTTGAATCCAGTGGTCGGCGGGTATATTGCCTGCATTGACGCGATACAGCATAGACATCTTGCCTTCGCCGAGGCGTTTTTTGAGCATTTGAGCAAAGGGTGAGAATCGGCGGTTGAAGCCTATCATAACGCCGGTGCCGTTTTTGCGCGTAAGTTCTTCGATGGCTACCAGCTCGTCAAGTGTCAGGCACAGAGGTTTCTCAACGTACACGTTTTTGCCTGCGGCGAGGGCTTGCGCGACATAGGTCGCATGGGTGTCGTGGCGTGTGGCGATGAATACTGTATTGACGGCGCTGTCGCCGAGGATGTCGTTGATGTCGGAAGTTGCGCGGCCGAAGTGGAATTTTTCGGCAACGCGTTTGGATGTCGTTCCCGAGTTGGTCATCACGGCTATGCGCGGTGCACGCTCGGCGGCGGGCAGATTGGGTAGCAGATTGCCTTGTGCGTAGCTGCCGGCGCCGATGAAAGCTATGCCGGGGGCGTCCGACTTGATGGCGGCGGCCGCAGCATCGGTTACTATCGAGCGTTCGGTGTGTTCCTTGGTAGTGTCGTATTCGAGTACTATGCCCAGGAATGGTTCGCTGTGTGTCAGCACGATATCGTAGGCCTTGGGGGCGTCCTCAAATTTGAATATGTGAGTAGTGAGGTATTGCAAGTCGATGCGTCCGCTGTACAGCAGCTGCTGGAAGGCTTGCATATTGCGCTTCTCGGTCCAGCGTACGTATGCAGCCGGATAGTCTATGCCTTTTTCCTCGTAATTGAGGTCGTAGCGGCCGGGACCATACGAGCAGGACATGCGCAGTTCCAATTCTTTTTTGTAATAATATGGGTCGCGGTCAAATCCTGTGGGTACGGCGCCCAGTACCACTATGCGACCTTTGCGGCGGCATATTGCGCCGGCAAAATTGATGGGGTCGAGCGAAGATGTTGCTGCGGCAATGAGCACTGCATCAACGCCGCGACCATCGGTATAGTCAAGAATTTTCTCCTTGATACCCGGGTCGTTGCGAGTCAGCGCCAAGTCGGTGCAGTGTTCTGATGCGGTCTTTACGGCAGCAGCGCTTACATCAATTCCCACGACGTTTACACCCGAGGCGCGCAGTTCGAGACATGCCAATTGACCTATAAGGCCCAACCCGATAACGGCGCAGGTCTCGCCCAAACGCATATCGGCTTGGCGCACACCTTGCAATGCTATGGCTCCCAGTGTATTGTAGCAGGCTTTGGCCAGGTCGGCGTCTGCCTCCAAACGCACGCACAAGTTCTTTGGAACTGCCACCACTTCGGCATGGTTGGCATATCCGGCACCCGCGCAAGCTACCTTGTCGCCTACGCGGAATTCGGTGACGTCATCGGCTACGCCGATGACGGTGCCGGCCGAGCTATAACCTAAAGGTGAATAAGCGTCGAGTTTTTTCATCACGGCGCGATATGTCTGTACAAAGCCCTGTTGGCGCAGTTTTTCCAATACTTGCTTTACTTGCTGTGGGCGTTCTTTGGCTTTGCCTATCAGGCTTTTGCGGGCGGCTTTGACTGTCGAGCCTTCGGTGCCGGCGCTGATGAGCGAGTATTGGTTTTGTACCAGGACCATGCCTGCGGATAGTTGGGGCATAGGCAGCTCCTGTATTACCATCTCTCCGGAGCCGAGCTTTTGTGTCAGTTGTTCCATTATATGTCTTTAATAAGTGTGCCGACGGTTAGGGAAGCACGTCGGTCAATAAATCGTGGTTATGCTTTTGTGCTGACAAAGTTACGCATTTTGCCGCGTATAGGCAAATTGGCGTTGAGTTTTGCCAAGCAGCAATAATAGCCTGAATAGTTCTAATGACCGTTATAGGCTTCGTATCCTATGGCGGCTGTGTCGTCTATGGGCGTTGAGATATAAGTATGCTCGACGGGTCTTGTTCCTTGGCATTGTCGTGCGACAGGGCCGGATTGAGTATGTAGTTCAACACCGGCGTGAACTTGCCGTTGGGCATCAGTGTCAGGTGGTCAACGATGTTGACTTTGACGTACTGTTCGCCGTCCATAACGTGCGCGGTTTCTCGGCGCATGTACTCGGCATCTTTATCGGAGAAATCTTTTCCGGGAATGATGTCTACGGTTACGTATCCGGCATTGGTCTGTGTATATTGCAGGCCGTCGATGCGGCAGCATACGCCATGATCAAGCAGTATTGCGGTCTCGGTTATGCGACTACCATCGTGCTTGATGATGATGTTGTATGCGTGTCTCCCATCGATGCGGCCGAGCCACCTTTGGCAATAACCGTGATTGGTGAGAGCGATGCGCGACAATTCGGCATAATCGTCTGTGCGATAGCGTATCAGGGGAAAGTATTTGTTATATAACGTTGAGCCTACCAATTCGCCGTATCCGCCGGGCGTGGTAATGTCGTTGCCGTTTTCGTCTATCAGTTCGGTGTACCCGTACTGTTCTTCAACCTTGTATTCTTGCCCGCCGTCATTACCGGCATAGATAAGTTTCTCGGTATGTCCGTATGTGAAGCTTACGCTCAGTCCGCATCCCTTGGTGAGGAACGCATAGGCCGCATCGGTGACCGGTTCGGATGTCAGCAGGGCGTACTTGATGAACGAGGTGTCAAGACCCTGATCGCGGCACATTTGCATAAAGGCTAAGGCGACACGGGCGTAGGAGTATATCGTATTGATATGGTGGCGTCGCATCACGTGGTATATCTGTGTCGTGTATTCTTGGTTGAGACGTGTGGAATCAAAGATGAATTCGCGCGTGACGGGGTTGACCTTGTAGATTTTGCCTTTGGGAATTTCGATACCGCGAATGGTGGCTCGCACATCGAAGTTCCAACCACAGCGCCGCCATATTCCTGTCGTGAACACCATTTCGGTAATATATCGGTTGGCCGGTATAATCATGCGTAGGGGTTTGCTTGAAGTTCCGCTGGTCGTTTTCAGTACGGTTTTACCTAAATCGACGCCATCGGCGATGAAGTCGTCCCAATGTGCGTTTACTTCCTTTTTGTCGATGAATGCAAATTCGCGCTTGAATTGTTCGATGTCTTTAATGACCAAGCCTTTATATCGCTCACGATAGTATGGCACATTTGCGATGGCGTAGTTTACCATCTCTATTAGTCGTTGTTCGGGGTTTATTGTCGGCAACGATTGCTTGAATTTGCGATACCCAGGCCCGTATATGGATTCGTGTAACGGGTTCAACCTAAGCAGAGGAATGGTTATCCAGTTGGGGAGGTTGGAAATCCCGGTTTTGATAATGTCTGCAATGTGTGCTTTTGCCATAGGATGAATATGGGTGTGATTCTTGTTGTTCTATTATTCGATTATTTGGGACAACTGCGACGAAATGCGTAGTGGAGAGAACATTTGCGATTTCTCTAGTGCGGCACGGCTTTGCCCGGCAATTAATCCCGGATTGTCGATATACTTGTCTATTGCGTGGGTCAATGCCGCTTTGTCTCCGGGCGTAAATAGTGTGCCTTCGACGCCGTCTGTGACCACTTCGGGTATGCCGCCTACCGGAGTCGTTATGACCGGCATTGCGTAAGACATTGCTTCAAGAACAGATATTGGAAGTCCTTCATAATAGGACGGTAGTATAAGTATGTCTGTCGTTGATAATATCATGGATTTGGCGTCTCCGGATACCCAGCCTACAAACTTGACCATTTCATCAAGTTTGTTGTCTTTGATGAGGTTACGTACGCGATCTTCGTTCCATTGACCGCCGATGGTTAATGTGAGTTTGCCTCGCCATCGGTCGCGGTTGGCGGCGACTACGTCCAAGAGATCAAAAATGCCTTTTTCTTTGTAGATATAGCCAAGATAGACCAAGGATATAGGTGCTCCGTCAGTATGCGGTTGTTTGGCCATTGTCGGCGTCGGAACAATGTTCATCAATGTAACTGCGTTGGTGCACCCTAATACGTCTTGTGCGTATTTGGTCCATGCATCTGTCAGAAATACCACGTGGTGGCATTTCCTAAAGCATTTCATATAGTGCTCGGGTCCTTTTTTCGCTACATATTTGCGCAATTCACCTCCATGCATGTGGAATACAATTTTGTAGCCGAGCAAATGTCCGAAGTTTATAATTAAGCGTTTACGTGCCCATGATTTGCCATTGGCTCCATGTATGTCGAGGATCGTGTATGGTCTTAAAAGTTTGATAAAGGGAAGCGCGACCAAAGTCCGAACAAAATTAAACAATCCCGGAATCAGTCCTCGTCGGCTGTTGGTGCTGATGAAGTGGAATGTCGGAAGTGTTTCGCGGTAGGCACGCAGTACAGACACGATTCCTCCTCGTCCGTTTAAGTCCGGGCCGATAAACAATACTTTGTCGAATAATGTGCCAGATTTCTGTTTAGCCATAGCATGTGGATTGAGCGCAATTAATTGTCCCGGTTTAACAACCTGTGATACTCTTGGATATAGTGCGCGGCAGTGGCATCAATGCTGAAATTATCCCGAGCATAATCGTAGGCTGCACCTTTTGCGTTGGCGCTGAATTGTTTGTAATTGTCCATAACGGAAGCGATGGCACGAGCCAGGTCTTCCGGGTCTTCGGGCTTGCATAGCAGACCATAGCGGTTGTCCATGAGTATCTCGGCCGGGCCGTCTACGTTGGTCGCCACTACAGGAATCTTGGCAGCCATGGACTCAATGAGTGTCAAGCCGAAGCCCTCGTAGCGAGAGGGCATGGCTCCGAGGTGGTAGGCGCAAAGGTTTTTGTATATGTATTCGCGGCTTTTACGCCCGAGGACGTGTATACGGTCGCTGACGCCGAGACGTGCGGATAGTTCGTCTATGGTTTGCTTATCGTAAGGTTCGCCGATAAAGTCTACTGAAACACTGCGCCCTTTCTTAGTTAGGATGGCAACGGCTTCAGTCATAATGTCCTGGCCTTTGATGCTGCAATCCAGACGTCCGGTTTGGACTATGCGTAAAGTGTCGCCGTTAGTGTATGGCTTAGGATTGCTATTTATATCGTCAAAATCTATGCCGTTGAGGATGACTTCGGAAATTATTCCTTGACGGGCTTCAAGGTCATCGGCAACAGCTTGTGAGATGGAGAAAATCTTATCTAAATTTGTGTAATTGCGAATATTGATGCCTGGACAGTGGACTGTGCCAACGCGTATCGTTTTCTTGAACAATGGCGCAATCTTGGCTGCCGAATCATGGTGAAAATGGATGATATTAGGATGTAACCTACGTATTGAGTTGTACAACCTAAACATATACAATGGATTGCGTGACCCTTCCGGCCGATGAATAAGTCGCACTTTGACGCGAGTGTCGATGCTGTTAATCAGTGTCTGCTCATAAGAATCGTTGACAACGATTATAGAGACCGTATGCCCTAATTCGGACTGGCATCGGGTAAGGTCAATTAGGAGCAGTTCGGCTCCGCCGGTATTCAGAGAACATATTAAGTGTACAATATTCATAATTCATAGGTTATGTGATGTGTTATGTGAGGTCTCGTTGATTACTTCTATCTGCTGAAGTTTTTAATCGGCCCCACACTTCGTCTTTATTGGCAAGCAGTACGGCTGCGTATGTCAGGCCCATAAGCAGCAATCCGGTGGTTTGGTTCCATCCCATTGTTCCGCCAAGTCCGACAATAAATACAAATACCATCACCGAAAGATAATATTTGCTGTATTTAAGCTTTCGTATCACCACGTAAAGCCAGATAAAAAATATCAAGTGGATGATAAGTCCTATATAGCCGATGGTGAGGAATACTTGTAATGGCGAAATCTCGATACCGGTAGCGACTTCGATGTTGCGTTCCACATCGGTATAGTATTCGTTCTCAATGATGTACTTGGTGTTTTTAGTCAGTTCGGGATGCAGAAATCCGAGCCCGGTCCATTGTTTGTCGTACTTGTACAGCAGTTCAAGTTTGGGGAGAGCTTGCCCGATACGACCGGAGCCGGCTTCTGAAAGATCTTCATCGTCTTTGGCTTCATCGAGTACAAAAATCTGATCTAATGAAGACTTTATACGCAGGGTGGACTCGTTATTCTCCGGATCTATAGGCATTGTGCTGTCGACCATATATCCTACTGTGAGTAATAATACGGCTGCGATGGCATAGCCTAATGTGCGCCCTGTCTTGACTTGGAAGAACATAAGGCACAGTGCTATGGCAAGAATTACGGTGAATGTCTTGGACGCCAGCAATGCCACAAGTATTATGAGCCAATGATACCATTGAATGCGGTAGCGGTTGGCTATGGGCCAAATCACGAGCCCGATAAGGAAGAGCCCGGGGGGGTATTTGCGCGGAAAGTTGCCGAAACCGTAGTATGTCGGGTCATTGAATGTCGAGATGCCTTCGCCTGCGATATAGGACTTCGGGATAAGTATATGGGCACAAAGAACATATCCGTCTATGGCGTAGAAGGCGCAGACGATGATGACATAAGGGAAGAGGCGTCGCAGAAATTCTTCCATATCGAAATCGCGCCCGGCAAAAAGCATCAACGGTACGATGAAGTATATAAAGCCTAAGTAGTAGCGTATCAGACGAATTTGTACGCTCATACTTTCTTCGGAAAAGGAGGCTAATATGATGATGGCGGCGGCGTATAACAATAGCCCGAACAGTACTTTACGCACCAGTGGCGGTTTGTGGTATGCGACTATGCCTACCAGCGAGGCCAACAGCATCAAGTCATCGGTCTTGAAAGGCAGCGTACCTTCGCCGATAAGAGCGTATCCGCCGAAGAATATGGTCAATTGTATGGCTGCGTCATAATGATCCTTGCGCAACGAGCGTATTAGGATTAGCGGAACAAACAGGTAGGCCGGAGGAAATTTAAGACCCATCATCGACATACACAGCAGGAACAGCAGGGCGTTGACCCAATGTCGTCGCTCAACTTGGATATATGGCTTCTTGGCGTCTGCCGCTACCGGCTTGTCATCAGAAATTTGCAATGCTTGTGCCTGTATGTCGTGCGATATCGTCGTCATTTCTCCGAGGTATTAGGTGTGGAACGACGGTGTAGGATTTTGACCGAAATCCAGTCGCATAAGGTGTTGTAATAAGGTGGGCGCAGCACGGCACAGACGCCGAAGAAGGCTGCGACAAAGGTCACGCAAAGCAATATTCCGTTCACTAAGGCCGGGACGTGCATATACCAAGTCCAGGCGATGGCGGCACTGATGCCGAAGGCCAGTGCCGACACCGAGCAGGCGTGTAGCAGTTCGATGAGCATCAAACGAATGCCGAAGCCCATGATACGCTTGTAATAATATGCGTGAACGATGCACATGACCACGGCGGCCACGGCTTGCGTCAGCGCGATGGCGATGATGCCTTTGCGGAAGAATATAGCGAGCAACCCAAGTTGCAATACTACTTGGATGAATGTTAAGTCGCGTACCAAACGAGTGCGGTCATAGACCTTCATAATGGTCTGGTAGAAGTATTTCATCGAGGCGCAAATGCCGTAGATGATGAGAATGCGGAAGATGGGTACGGCTGCATCCCATTTGCTGCCGTATAAGACGTTGAATGCCGGCCAAGATACCAGCAGCAGGAATACACCGATGGTGACGTTGAGCGTCCATAGACGTGCGCGCATTTGGGAGCACAATTCGCGGCGCTTATCGTGCTGCGGCTCGTTGGCCAGGACGGCGAAGAAAGGCCAATTGAACACAGATTCGGTGATGCCGTACGGCACTTCTTCGAGTTTTTGGCCTTGCGAGTATATGCCTGAGGCTGCCGGTGATACGGCCTTGCCCAAGACGAGCGCATTGACGTTGCGACCGATTTGTGTGGCCACGAATGCCAGCATAAGGTGGACGCCGTAGCCGAACATTTCTTTGAACGAGTCGCGGTAGAAAGCAATGCGCGGCATCCAGCGACTGACTATGACGTAGTATACAAATAGGAAAAAGCCGAGGAAAATTTGTGTCGACACCAGTCCCCAGTATCCGTAGCCCATCAGGATTAGGACGATGCCGACGGCGAGGGCGGTGATGGTGGCGCTGAGGCGGACGATGCACATGTGCTTCATGTCCAGGTTTTTACGCATGCGGGTTTCTTGCGTGAAGCTGAGGGTCTGGAAGAAGAAGCATACGGCGATGGCGTACATGATGTACTCGATTTGAGGCCGCTCGAAGAACAACGACAACGGGTAGGCTGTGGCCGCAAATACGATGGCAAAGAATAATCCGAAGGCGCCGTTGAATACGAATACGGTGGAGTAGTCGCGCTCGGTGGGCTCGGCTTTGTGGATTAGGCCGTCGGACATACCGCAGCCGCTAAGGTTTTGGGCTATGGCGGTGAATATGGCGACCATAGCCAACAACCCGAAGTCGTCGGGTGTCAGCAGTCGCGCCATAATGATATTGCCGGTGAAGGTGATCACCGAGTTGCATACGCGGTCTATGGCGCTCCATTTATATACTCCTTTGGCGGACATTGGCAGTACGGTGTATGCGGAGCGTGTCTTATCGGCGTGTAATGCGTTGCCAGAGGTTGCGTTTCTTATGCGTTTTATTTGTGCCGTAGCCGTAGCCGTAGCCTTTGTGTGCCGTGGTGCCGTTGACTACGAGCGACATCTTGCGCAGACGTTTTTCATAGTAAATGCTGTTGATGAACTGGATGTCGCGCAGGGTGGTGTAGTTGGCTCGGCATACGTATATTGTTGCGTCGGAGATGCGAGCCAGGTTAAATGTGTCGCTGACCATACCTACGGGAGCGGTGTCTACGATGATATAGTCGTAGCGTTTGCGTAGTTCGTCAAAGAGTTGGTCGACGGCTTCGCCGGTGAGCAGTTCGCCCGGATTGGGCGGAATGGGGCCGGCAACGATGATGTCATAGTTGGGCATCAGCGGTTCGCGTATGATCAGGTCGTCTACGGCGATGGACGGGTCGGACAGATACTGTGTCACGCCGGTGTGCGGCGGCAGGGGCAGGTACTTGGCCAGTTGCGGGTTGCGGATATCCATACCGATGAGCAGTACTCGTTTGTTTTGCAACGCCAGTGATGCGGCCAGGTTGATAGATATGAATGATTTGCCTTCGCCCGAGCTGGTTGAAGTCATCAGAATGACTTTATCATCGGCGGCGGAGAGCATAAATTGCAGGTTGGAGCGTATCAGTCGGAACAACTCGCTGGTGGACGAGGTGTCGTGGCTGCTTACCACAAGTTGATCTCCGCTGTTGTCGGTGCACATTTCGCCCAATACGGGAATGTCGGTGAGAGCTTCGACTTCGGCGCGTGACTCAAACTTGTTGCGCATCAGTTTCTTGAGATACAATATCACGGGCGGGAAGCACAGGCCGAGCAGGATGGCTATGGCGAGTATCATCTTTTTGCCCATACCTACGGGTTCGCTGAGCGTATATGCGTTGTCTATAACCTGACCCTTGGGTACGGAATTGGCAAGGAGCATAGCTGTCTCTTCGCGGCGCTGGAGCAGGAACAGATAGAGTTGTTGCTTGACTTCCTGTTGGCGTTTGAGGTTGAGGAAGGTGCGCTCTTGCGTTGGGACGTTGCCCAGGTGGCCTTGGGCTTTGTTGTACTGGACCTGGAGGTCGCGTACGCCGATCAGCGAGTTTTGGTATGCGCGGTCGAGGCTGGTGTTGATGCTGGCGCGCATAGCGTCAATCTGCTCGGTGAGCGACTTGAGTGCCACGTTGTTGGCCTTGGCGTTGGTGAGTAGGCTAATGCGGCGCAGTATCAGTTGGTTGTAGGTGCCGATGCTGCTTCCCACGCCCGAGATTTCGCTGCCGGTGGGAATGAGGTCATAGGCTTTTTCGGGGTCACGGAGGAAGTCGCGGGTTATGCGGATGATTTCGTTTTCAGTCTGTGCGGATATAAGTGCGCGTTCGGCGTTGCCCTTGATGCCCATATTGTACGATGTTTCCGTACCTACGTCTACGATGCCTTGACTTTGCTTATAGATTTGGATGTCGGCTTCGGAGGCGTTGAGCGAGTCGGAGATGAGGGCGAGACGTTGGTCGATGAAGGCTGCGGTCTTTTCGTTCTGACGGTTTTTTTCGGCGATACCTCGGTCGTTGTACTGGGTGATGATTGCGTTGAGGACGTCTCGGCCATATTGATCGTCTGTAGAGATTATGCTGAGCGCAATTACGTTGGATTTCTTGGAAGCGATGGAGGACTTGACTTCTGTGGCGAGGTTTTCGGCGGCTACATCGTATCCGGTGACATATATTGTCGTATTGACGTCTTTGCCTGCGGGGTAATCTTTGGTACGGTCAACTACGAAGGATCCGTATTTGGTCTTGAGCGTTGCCGGGAGTTTTTGGCCTTCGTATTCGCCAATTTTTTTGCCGGATGCCTTGACGGTGATGTCTGCAACGCCATCGGCGCGTACTTCTGCATCAAAGGTCACTGTCGTCAGCAGTGTGTCCACGATACCCGGGGCGGGGTATACCTCCACGGGGAATTTCTTGTACTTAAAGGTCTTGGACAGCAGTCCGGTCTTGACTACGTGTGTACGGTAAGTGCCCAAGTCGCGAGCTACATCGCGCAGCACCGTGTGCGAATTGATGACGAAGATTTCATCCTCGACGTAACCGCTCGATCCGAAGAGGTCGCCCAGTCCGCCGAAGCTGGACATACCCTTGCCTTCTTCCTGCGAAATGAGTACGTTGGCATGGATTTCGTACTTAGGCTTGGAAATCTTGATGAACACTACGGCTACCAGTCCGCAAATCATTACGGAGATCAGAAACCAGTGCCATTTTTTTGCGTATGTGGACAGCAGTCCTTTGATGTCAATAAATTCCGAGTTTTGGTTGTTTTTTGCCATAACCGACGGTGAGGAGAAGGGTGTGTAGGTGTTTTTTCGTAATATAATGTGCAAGGTGGGGTAAGACGCGTCTTACTCGAAAATATGTCTCACTTGCTATTTGATGGCGAGTGCAATCACCAGCGAAGCGACTACGGAGCAGGCACTGACGATTGTGGAGATTACGCTAAGTTTGAATGCATTGTTCTGATTGTATTTGCTGTTGTCTTGGCGTATCTTGTTGGGAGTTACGTATATGTAGTCGTTTTGCCGGACGTAAAAATAGGGCGAGGTGAGGATGTCCGAGCTATTGAGGTCGAGGCGATGGGCGGTGCGCTTGCCGTTTTCTTCGCGCACAAGCAGCACATTGCTGCGCTCGCCGTATTCGGTGAGGTCTCCGGCCGAGGATAGTGCATCAAGCACCGAGAAGCGCTCGCGTGTGACATTGACCACACCCGGGGTGCGTACTTCGCCGGCTACATTGACATGGAAGTTGACCATCTTGACGACAACTGTGGGGTTGTCGACATCTTCGCTGACCTTCTCGGTCACCAGTTGTTGTACTTGCTCGGTTGTCAGGCCGCCTACGTGCAACGTGCCTATTACAGGCATTATAATATCGCCCTTGGAGTCGACGAGGTAGGTCATCTGCTGCGGCGTCGATGCCTTGGTGAGCTGCGAATTGACGGCGGGGTTGCTCAATGGAAGGTTGTATGCGGCCGTTGCTTCCGGATTTTGCGAGGTGACAGTGATCAGGAGTTCGTCATCGGGCACTATGCGTGTCAGGTATTCGCCTTGAGCCATGGTGGCATTGAGCCCCACCGAGTCGATGTCGGTAAAATATGTTAGAGGTGTACGCGGCGTCGAGCATGAAGCCATAGCTGCAATAGCAACGGCTGCGACAACTATAGGGGTTAATCTCATGAGTTAACAATAATTATCATTATTTTTTGTTAAAAATGCGCTATGTATATAACGCAAAAGTCCCCGGGATATTATATCCACGGGCCTTAAAAATGCGTACAAAGTTACAACTTTAAGCTCAATAGACAAAATGTTTAAGGCTTACGGATGTTAAATTCTTGTGGGTTAGTGATTAGGTCTGCTTTGGTTGAACAATGCGTAGATGTGCGTATTGCAGTGCTTCAGGCCGAGGACGTAAAAATAACGCGCCGACTTGTCACGAGTCGGCGCGTTTGGCGGAGTGGGGGGGATTCGAACCCCCGAAACGCTTTTGACGTTTACACGCTTTCCAGGCGTGCCTCTTCAACCACTCGAGCACCACTCCTTGGTGAGTCTCGGATATCTGCGTAATCAACGCCCGAGTTCAGTGGCTGTTTTGCGAGTGCAAAGTTAAGCGTTTTTTCTGAATGTACAACTATTTTTGTCGAAGTTTTTTGCCGTTTTTGTTTTTGTGGACAAAAACACATACAAAAGGGTCGCATTTGGTGTGTACAAAGCACCGCCGACCGTTGGCCTTAGTGAAGGCATGATGGTCGGCGGTGGATGTGTATTATAATATGTAGTGCGGCTTATGCGTGATTGCATGCAGCGCTAATATTCGTTTGCTCAAGCTTTCTTGGGTCGTGAAAGGACGAGTGCATATATAAGAATGTATGCTGCTGCGGCCACGGTGAGCCAGAATCCGGCCAGGATACCGCAACCTTTGGCTATAAGACCCTGAATAAAGGGGAGGATGCCTCCGCCGCATACCATTACCATAAATAGTCCGGATGCTACTGCGGTGTATTTGCCGAGACCTTCAACGGCGAGGTTGAAAATTGCGCCCCACATCACGGAAGTGCATAGACCGCAGAGTATCAGGAATATGGCGTTTGCCGGAATTTGCACGGAGAAGAATGCGAGTTCGGTGGCCTCGAAGCCGAAGAAGTCCGTAGACGTTTCGGGCATATATATACCGATGACGAGCAAGCATATTGCGGCGGCCGATGTTACGGTGAGCATAGTACGTGAGGATATGCGATTGCCTACGGCTCCGCCGATGAGACGGCCGACAAGCATAAGCAGCCAGTAAATCCCGGCAACGCTACCGGCAATAATGGCGGGAGCTTGGGCGTTGGAGCTGACGGCGGGACTGTTCTCGACGTATTGCAGTGTCCAGTTGGCGATGCCGACTTCGATGCCTACATAACAGAATATAGCAATGACGCCGAATGTGAAGTTGCGGTGGCGGAAAGCTCCGGCAACTCTGATTTCTTCGCGTGTTTCGCCTGCCTTGTATGGCTCGGGCAGATTGCTGACATAGAGGATGATGAAGGCTACGGCAAAGATGCCCATAGCGAGGTAAAATACGGGATTGGCTGCCGAAATGGTGCTGGCAGTACCGCCAAGGAGGCTGCCTACGATGACGGGGGCAAGTGTGGCGCCGATGCTATTGCATGCGCCGCCGAATTGGATGAATTGGTTGCCTTGATTTTGGTTCTTGCCCAGCGAGTTGAGCATAGGATTGACTACGGTGTTGAGCATACACATAGAGAATCCGGCTACGAAGGCACCGATGATGTATACGGATACGGCTGTTGTATTGTCATCAAGGATATATCCGGAGAGGTAGGTGATGAGTACGCCGATAAATCCCACGGTGACGGCTGCCATTGCCGTGTGTCTGTATCCGTATCGTTGAAGCAGCTTGCCGGCCGGATAGCCCATGAATGCATAGGCTATGAAGTTGGCAAAGGTGCCGAGTTGGGTCAGGAAGATGTTGTCGCCCGACATCTTTTTGATAACTGAACCTAAGGGGTTTTGATACCCGGTGACGAAGGCTATCATAAAGAATAGGGCAAACATGATGGTGATGGGCAGGACGTAGCTTTTATGTCCGGCTTTGGTCTGTGTCATGGTGCTTGGTATGTGGGTTTTTTAGGTGGGTAATTAGTCTGTTTTCAAGTAAAGAATATGGACATGCGCTTTTGTCAGTATTCGCGGGGGCCGAAGATGTCGGTGCCGATACGTACCATTGTGCTGCCGTGTCTTAGTGCTATGTCGAAGTCATCGCTCATACCCATAGATAGTTGGTCGAAGCCGCATAGGTCGGGGCATGTGTCAACGATACGGCGATACAACGATTCGATTGTGTCGAAATCGCCGTCTATACGCTTGGTGTCATTGGTATTGGTAGCCATGCCCATAAGACCGCAGATATGTGTGGCGCGGAGGCCGCGATATCCACCGTTGCGGAAGTACTCAAGTATCTCGTCCGGTGTAAACCCGAACTTGGTTTCTTCGGCGGCTACGTGTACCTGTAGTAGTACACGTGTGACCACTCCGGCTTCGGCGCTGAGACGGTCGATGAGTTCGAGCAGTTTGACGCTGTCTACGCTTTCGATGAGGTCGGTGTGTCCGATTACGTTTTTTACCTTATTGGTTTGCAGGTGGCCTATGAAGTGCCATCGTACGTCATCGGGCATTTCCGGAATTTTGGCCAGCATTTCCTGTACGCGGCTTTCGCCGAAGACGCGCTGTCCGGCATCGTAGGCTTGGCGTAGTTTCTCGATGGGATGAAATTTGCTGACAGCCACCAGTGTCACGCCTTGCGGTAGCAGGGCGTGCAGGCGCTGTACTTCGGATACTATATCGTGTGGCATTGTCGTGTCTTACAGACGTTTACTTGTTGCCGCTCAGGTCGGCTTTGTATACGTCCATAATCATTGTTTCGGCTATGGATTGCACCTCGTAGTCGCCGAGGATGCCTTTCATGCCTTCGTGGACGTTGGCGAGGGCTCTGTCAAAATCGCCGGCTTGTACGAGGTACTGTGTTGCGGCTTTCTTTTCGTTGCCTTTTTCGTCAATTTGTATGAAGGCTACTTTGGCCATGTAGTACTTATCGCCGGTGCCGTCATAGAATATATCGTTGATTTTGGTACGTTTGACGGCCGTTACCGAAAATTCGCCGGAGATATAGGGCTGGGCTTCCTTGATGATACGAGCCTCGGCTTCGGTAAAGGACAATGCGTCCACTATATAGGGCTCGGTGACACGTTTTACCGAGCCGTCTTGCTGCATCTTGTCGTAGCGTACTTTGCATTCAAACCATGTAGCCATATCGTTGGATGTATTATTTGTTGTGTTGTTTATTGTTGTTTTTGTTGTTCCCTTAATTCGGAGATGCGTAGCTGGAAAAATATAACCTATGCGCTCGCACCATTGGCCGTGGTGTATGTCACGGCCTAAGCAGATGCAAATATACGGTTATTTTATGAGATAGTCGTCATCTGTCACGCTGATTTTTTGCTCGGCAATGGCATAGCATAGAGTATTGGCAGCTTCATCGTTTATCAGTTGTGCAACGCTTGGATACCTGATATTTCGGTGGATACTTCGCCGATAGAACCGTTGCATTGAAGCACTCCGGTGTATATTTTGATAAAATCGACGCGGCTTATGTCGGCCGGATTGCCGTTTGCATCAACGGCATTGGCCAAGCTCAAGGCCGAGGTGCTTTGGTCGTTGGGACACGAGTCTGCGTACCCGGTGTAGCAGTAGCCTACGTATGTTTCGCCTATAAGGAAGTAATTGTCCGGCAGACGTATAGCTGTTACGGACATGGTCGAGGTCTTTTCACCCCAGACAGGGAAGAAGTCGTGGTTGTGGTATGCGGCATTGCGGCTCAGCACGCCCGAGGTTCCGTCATCGGCCGACCATAGGACGAAGGCATTGTTGTCGCCGGCGGCGCTGTTGTCGGTATATGTCACGGTGGTCATACGGGCTTGCTCCCATCGAGCGCCACGCAGGTAGTACCATGTGTCATCGGGCTTGCCGTTGCGATTGACGTCCTCCATGACGCATACCACGCCCGGTTCGGCCGACCCCACGCGCATACCATCATAGGTGTTTGTCCCCCAGTAGAAGGCGTTGCCGAGGACGCGAAAGTCGCCCTGAGCTTGCGGCGAGTGCAATATGGGTGTCTTGAGACGTAGGGTGACGCTGCCGCCGAATCCCCCGAGGCTTATCATGCTGCTGCGGTCGAGTTCCTGCTGTACTGCGCGGCGAACTGCGGCCGCATCGGCGTTCGATGCTATCTCGGGCAGCTCGTTGACAAATTGGCCTGGCATAGGTGAGTAGTCAAGTACTTCTACGGCCACGTTGTGCGGGGTGTATTCGCTGCCGGGGATGTCAGACTCTCCCTTGTAGTCATCGGCGCATCCGATTAGTGCAATGGATGCCAGAGCCGATAAGGCTGTGCGATATGTGCTTGGTGTCATGTCTGTATGCGTATGAGTGTGCTTGAGAATAATCTTTAATAATTATGTGCTTTTAGCCGGTGTCACAGGTCGATACTTTCGGAGAATATGTCGCGTATCGCACCAAAAGGGATTGTCTTACCATCGCGTAGACGCAGCCATCCTTCTGTATCGTTGACTTTGGCGATGATGCCGCTGCTTTCGATGATAGTGCCGCCGATTTTGTGGTTGTCCGGGTGGAAATGCCGAATGACGACCTCTATGGCTGCATCGTAGGCTTCGGCTGTACGTCGTGCGATGTCGGTAAGACTTTCATCGGTGAGCTCGGTGTCCGCATCGGTGTGTCGTGCGGCTTCGTCTATGGATTCGGAATGGCCGTGCAGTGCCGCAAAAGGTGCAAATTGTGCCGCCCGACCTTTCATCGACATGTGCCTGTGTACGGATGACGGCCGGTATTGTCGGTCGATGATGTCGGTATAGCGCGAGGCTGCATCTGTCTCGGATTTCATGCTTTGTGCCCTCCTATTTGTCTATTACGTTGACGCCCGGTGGCTCCTTCGCGGTAATTGAGCCCGGTGAGTATGGCGTTTTTGCCGTAGCTGGTTTTGATGTCAATCATTGCGCGTTGCATCCTTCGAGCCTTGTCTTCATCGGCTTGTCTGGCGTTGTCGGCGGCTATAGCCTTGAGGTATTCACCAAAGAGATCCGGCTGGGGCGCTTCGGTCGGGACAACATCACGGACCGGGATGACATCGCAGGCGGTGACGTTGAGCCGTCGCACAGTCAGTGTGCTGTGTACACAGCTGTGCCATAGACCGGTGACGGCCTTGCAGATGAATTTGGCCGAGGCTGTTGGAGCGGCAAAAGAGCCGGATGCGTGTGTCGGTGCCGGTGCACGTCGCCCGTATCTGTCAATGACAATCTGCATGCCTTCGCATAGCCCGTCATCGGTGACGTTGGATACATCATATCCTATATTGATGGCTATAGATTTGGTTACCAAGCCTTTGGCTACAAGTTTTAAGGCTAAGGACTGCGACATTTCGAGTATCACGGTGAGGGCGTTGGAGCTTTTGTAAGGCTCGGTGAGTACCTGTCCTTCGGAAATCGAATGGGACATCGGTGTGTAAGCCTTGATGTCAGCGATGCTCACCGGCTCGTGTCCCCAAGCGTGGTCGATAAGCAGTTCGGCGTTGACGCCGAACATTGCATATAATGTGTCCTCGTGATCTATGGACATTCGAGCCACATCACCCATAGTATACATGCCGCGGTCAGCCAAGCGTCGGGCAATGCCTGCGCCGATACGCCAAAAGTCGGTGATAGGTGTATGAGCCCAAAGTAGTCGCCGATAAGCGGCTTCGTCGAGTGCGGCTACACGTACACCATCGGTGTCCGGAGCCATACGTTTTGCCACTATATCCATAGCTATCTTGCACAAGTATAGATTGGTGCCTATGCCGGCAGTAGCCGTGACTCCGGTTTCGCGCAGCACGTGACGAATCATAGCCATAGCCATAGCGTGAGGGTCGCCTCCGTAAGCGTGCAGATATGGCGTTGCATCGATGAAAACCTCATCGACACTGTATACGTGCATGTCTTCCGGTGCTACATAATGGCTGTAGATCTCGAATATGCGAGTGCTGTATTCGATGTATAAGGCCATACGAGGCGGTGCAATGATGAAGTCTATAGCCAGTGTCGGATCGGCTGCCAAAGCATCTGCATCGTAGCCGGAGCGGCAGCCCGGCCGGGCTGTACCACGGCGTCTGTTGGCGGCCAGTACGGCCTGTCGTACCTCGAAAAGGCGTGGTCTTCCGCCGGTGCCGAGAGCTTTGAGCGATGGTGATACCGCTAAGCATATTGTCTTATCCGTGCGTGTTTCATCGGCCACCACGAGATTGGTCTTCAGCGGGTCAAGGCCGCGGAGGACACATTCTACGGAGGCGTAGAAGGACTTGAGGTCTATGGCTATATAACAGCGGTGATCGTTCATTGTGCCGGGATGGTGCGCTTTGGAGAGTGCTAAGTTACGACTTTTTGTGGGAAAAAACAGGCCCCGGCCTCCCTATAAAAAGTTAAGGGAGCGCCGGGGTTGTTGTATTGCGGTCTATACGTGCGCCTTAGAATGCGTAGCGTACGCCTATGGCGGGAATGATAGCGTGTATCTTGTAATCGGCCGTGAATTCGCCGGTGACGGGCAGTCCTAAAGCAGGATAGTTCTTGGCGATGAAGTCCTCGTACTGGCCGGTGGCATTGTCGGCACCGCAGCCCTTGACGTACATGAAGGCCACGTCTATGGAGAAGCTCTTGACCGGACAGAAAGACAGGCCTACCGAGGGTTCAATCTTGGTCATGCCCGGGGTTTCGGGGTTATAGTGATTTCGGTTGACGGGCGACTGGTCCACCATAAGTCCGGCGCGGAGGTCCAAGCGGTCGGTGAGCGCGTATTCGGCACCCAAGTGATATGTCCACGAGTTGTGGTATTTCTTGGTGAGGTGCTGGTCGAACGCGGGTAGGTGGTCAAAGGCAAAATCAAGGTATTCGTAAGTCTTCCATCCGGTGAGCTGGGCGTCAAAGGCCAGTGTCAGACGGTCTATCGGGCGATAAGCTGCGCCGAAGGTCAGTACGTATGGACAGGGCATAGCGGCCGAAAAGTTTGTCTGGTTGAGATTGTCAAGCGTCTTGCCCAAAATCTGTTGGGCAGCCTCGTTGGCGTAGTATACCTCTGCATCGCCTTTGCTGACCTTCATTTCCATCTTCGAGCGGAAGGAAGCGCCAACGGTGATACGCGAGGTGATTTCGTACATTGCACCGATGTTATAGCCTACCGAAAGGTCTGAAGACCCGGTCAGCTCGACGGATGCGGGGGAGATGCTGCCGAAACGTACATCGCTGCCCATAGCGCCGAGTAAGCGGTCAAGCGACGATGGACTGACAAGTGCCTTGTGCAGGTCTACATTGCCCCAAGAGACCATAAGTCCGGCGCCGATGCTCAGCTTGGGCAGAAGACGCCATGATACGGTGGGTTGTACGGTGAATATTTTCAAATCAACACTCTGGTTGAGTGCGGCGCCGGCCCAGTTGTCGCCCCAGTTGATGCTGCTGCCGTAGGGCGTATACATGGACACGCCGGCATATAGATTGTCGTAGATGCGAAAAGCCGCGGAGATATTGAAAGGTGTGCTCACCTTGTTGCTTGTCTTGTATTCGACGCCGTTATGGTTGGCGGTTACAGTTGATTTGATGGCACTCATCCCGGCGGTGACATCGACGGACTTGTCGCTGAAAGCCAGCGCTCCGGGGTTGAAGATATTGCTCTCTGCTCCAAGTTTAAGAGCCACGCCGACATGTCCCATGCCTTCCTGACGTGCGCTGAAAGTGTTGACTTGGTAGCCTTCGGCCATGGCTGTGCCGGCCGTTACAGCAATGGCCGTCACGGCCAATAGTAGCTTTTTCATACTTGTCTAATATATTATGTTCGTTCTCAAAAAGGTTGCAAAGGTATACATCTTAGATTGAATATGCAAATTATTCGACCTTTTGACCAGCGAAGTTGGTCGAAAGGTCGAATTCTGTTCGCAAATAGCCCAATGCTTGTTCGATTTGGTCAGAATGAATAGGTGTAATGGGGGGCGATTGGTGTGATTGATGTGGGCTATAATGGCTGTAATGGGAGGAAGTGTTGTTCGTATTGGAGTTTTTCAAAAAAATCAAAACAAATTTTGCTTTTGTGCTTGTCGTTCCAATAAAAATCACTAACTTTGCAGTCACAAAACGGGCTCATCGCTTGTATAGAGCGATTGGGAATAGGCCGAAGGTCCTTTAGCTCAGTTGGTTAGAGCACCTGACTCATAATCAGGGAGTCGTAGGTTCAAGCCCTACAAGGACCACGAAGATTGAAAGGAATTACAGCACAGTGCTTCAGGCAGTGGATGTAATTCCTTTCTTTTTGTTTCCGTTGGCCAAAATTAGGGCCAAGTTTTCTGGCATTTGTATCAGAAGAATAGGGTGGATTTGGCGTGTGTGATGACGTCTACGGCAATATGCTGACCGATGATTTTCATCATGCGTAGGTAGTCGGTGGTGATTGGCAGCACGATTATGCTATCCTTGTTTTCGTATGCTTGCTGCACTTCGGCCAAGTCGGATTGGATTTGTTGGAATACATCGATGGGCGCTTCGGCCAGGAATATCGAACGCTGTATCGGTGTACAGCCTTTGCGAGTAAGATACTTGAATATGAGCCGTCGTACCTTATTGCTTCGTATGTCATACATCACGAAGAATACCATGTGATTGTCTTTTGTTTTGGTGTCGCGGACGATGCCTAAGATTTTTTGTATACGCTGGTCAAGCGATCCGATGTCATTGTCTGTTTCTTTTTCATCGTCATTGTTGTTTTCACGAGGTGGCAGTTTGAGCCGGGCGTTGATGATTTTTTGCATTTGCTCGGCCAAGGATAGTGGTGGTTTGGGCTTTCGAGGCATTTTGCTTGATCAGAGATTGTGCTTGGCCAGGTATTGACGAATGATATCGGCTGTGAGTTTATTAGCTTCGGCATCGGTGCCCGTGCGTGGCGATTGAATGACGGTATATCCTCGCCGGCCGTAAAAAAGATTCGTCTCTGCTTTTTTAGTGGCTATGTTGGTGCGTATCTTTTTCCCGTACTGGATGTTGTCGATGCCGCTGACGGTGATGCCGAAGGACTCGATGAATGTACGCAGGTCGTCTATAATCTGATTGAGTTCGTCGGGTACGTAAGCTGTAGGTTTTTGTGGTATAGCTTTTCTGCCTATATTGAGCTTCTGTTTGATCGCGGTGATGACGTCCTCTGAAGGGTCGGTAGTGTCGTGGGCGCTCGCTGTAGCAGGAACATTGCTTGTTTTTGGGGTATGAACCTCGTGCAGTGTGTCTGCGGCTTTACGTAGGTCGCCAGCCGGATTGATATAGTCGCTGATGGTCACGGGCTCGGCCTCCGGATTGTAGTATGCTTCGGGATCGGCGCTCATAAAGCATGCACGCGTGACATCGCAGGTCTTGGTGTCCACGACTTGCGCAATGTCGTACTGACGTGCAAAGGTGGCGGAAAATGTTTGGTAGAATATTTTGTATAGTCCGGGGTCGTAGCATTTTTCGGATAGACGCATAATCACTTTTAGGCCATCGCCGCCGGGCGAGACGAAGCATAGCAGTGTGTGACAGTCGGAAGCTATGCGTTGCCGGAGGCTTTGGATTGTAAGGCCTTGTTCGGACACGTGGTCGATGTCGATTATGAAATATTCGGTGTATGCAAAGTTAGCGCTACGGCGATATGGCGGATTGAATATGGCGCATACAAAGTATGGCAACTGAGATTTCAATGTCGGGTAGCGCGATGGATCGAGGGCGCGTGCCACGCGTATCTGGTTGAGCATGGCCGTAATGTCGCGACGTGGATTTCGCAGCGCATCATATACATGCCTTAATGGCATTTTGACCAAAGCCTCGGCGGTGTCACGGATGTTTCGAGCGGCGGAGATCATAGTGCTTGATTGTATCGTTTGAAACGTTGGGCCAGACGTTGGGCGTATAGTGTGATTTGCGTCATACGACTGCGCGGCATCGAACTGTCCGCAACGATTTCGTCAAGGTAGTCGTTGAGTGATTGGATGAGGATGCGCCGACCCAGGGCTTCCATCCAGTAAGAGCCATCGTCGTGGACCGAGTAATGTTCCTCGGTGATGGCCGATTGTGAAAGCAGGCGTACGACCACATAGTCTACCCATACGCGATACAGTTCGATGACATCATAGACCAATACAGGACGGTTGTAGTCATCGCGGTGCATGATGCCGATGTATGGGTCTATGCCGGCTTTGATAAGGGCTCCTTCGATGCGACCATACAGCAGCCCGTAGCCGTAATTCAGCATTGCATTGGTGATGTCGGTGGCCGGCTGGCGCGTGCGCTTCTCAAAATGGTATTGCTCGGGTATGAATCCGGCTAAGGCTTCGAAGTAGATTTTGGAGGCTACTCCTTCCCAGCCGCGTATGGTGGGGGCGATGTCGCTGACGATGTCGCCCTCGATGGTGCGTATCTTGGTGCGATAGTCTTCGAGACGGCGTATGGCCTTGTCTGTGCTTTGGCGCAGCTCGGGCTTCGCATCATCGGCTGCAAGCATCAGAAGCAGTGCTTGTTGGTTCTCAATCTTGCGCAGTATGACATCCTTAATCCAGCCCACGGCATCTGACGAGAACGAGAATGTCAACTGCCCTTTGCGTATGGTGGATATTGATCCGTATTTAGGACTCCAAATACGTGCCAACGGTTGGCCGGATTTGTCTGCAAAGATTACTTCGATTTCGTGTTCGACGGCGAGCATTACGGCATCGCTGGTGATTTGAGCGCCTCGGCCTATTTGTATCGAGTCGATGCCCGCCACGGGAATGCGTTGGCGACCATCGGCGTTGCTGATGACGAAACCTTCGTTGTCGCGGCTTATGGATACACCGTAGGTATTGATGACAAGCTCCATAGGGTGATGATAATTTGTGAGGAAGTAGTGACTAATATGGCTCGAATACCGGATATAGCCGTGATGGGATAGGACTGCCGATGCGTAGGTGGCACTGCCGGCCACCTCCGTCATCGATGCTTAGCAGTCGTAGTCGCGGAAGCGCTTGAAGCGGAATGTGACTTTCTTCTCGCCTCCGCCGAGGTCTTCGGTGTCGCGCTCACTCGTCGAGCAGATGCAGCGAATGCCGAGTTCCGATAGTCGTGACACGGCGTAGACTACAAACGACATTTCGCCCATGAGGTGTACGATGACGGCGAACTTGGCGTTCAGCTTGATAATCTCGGCGATATATTTGTCCGCTATTTCGCGTATTTGGTCTGCATCGTCATCCGGGTCAATGGCCGGGAAAGGCATATCGCGCACTTCGCCGTATTCCTTTGCCGCGTCCTTCTGCTCCTCTGACCACTTTTCATACGGATGGTTGGATAGGTTGATGAGAAGGTGTGGCAGGTTTGGATTCTCTTGAGCGTACTCTTCTTCCAGGAATACTCTTGATCGCGAGATGAGATCTTGTATATTCTCTTTCATTGTGCTGACTCTTTTGCGATTGCTTCTCATACCAGCATGATTGAAATCATTTCGATAATCAAGTATATCGAATAGAATCCCGGCAGAGTCGGCAGTCAAAAGAGAATCTGGATAGACATCCGATATTATTTTGTCTATTTCCTCTTGAGTCAACTTGGTACTGTTTTCATCAGAAGTATTGCTGTTTTCAGAGGACAAGTGTTTCAATATTGCTGTTACAACAAGTTCCCTTTTTTTGCTGTCGTCTTGTTTTATATTATGACGGGAACAGATGATGGAGATTATGCCTTCGCGAAGAAGTGTTATCGCTTGTTGATAGTTTTTATGTTTTGCGCATATCCCTGCTGCATATATCATATTTGCCGGGTTATCCTTTGCGCATTGTTCTACTGAAGTACGTATTTTCTCAAATAGGGGCTGAAGCGGTACGATTATTTTTGAATCTGCTTGTTCAAGGTATGACATTATTTGTATTCCTTCTTTCCCGTTGATAATTGACATCCCTCGGTTAAAAGACAAACTGTCACAATAAGCATTAATATTTCTACATAAATTATTAAGTACCTGTGCTGCGTTCCTATTATCATCAGGATTCCTTAGGGAAAAGTATAACTTATCCTGAGCCAGAGAATACAATTGTTCGGCATCTCCGTGCTCGATGTAGTCGGCGGCAGCGTTCGTCCAGTCTTGGAGGACGGCTAATGGAGTAATGTCAATAATTAGGGCGACTTCCGGTTTTTGACTTCTGTCTCGGTTTTCCCAGTTGCCGTATGTGATCTGTTCAACCTTGGTCAGGTTCAAGAATTTGGAATAGTTGACCAGCACCAACAACAGCATTGGAATGTATCGAAACGCATGTGTGAGGTCCAGGTATAGTCTGTCCTCTGTATTTAGTTTTTTGTATATTCTGTCGAATATCGTCCAGATCTCATCCTCGTTATTCCCATCCGGAATGCTAATTACCTCTATTGGAGTGGGGAGCTGCATCTGCTCGAGGACGGATTTTAAGCCGATGTATGGCTCCTCTTTTCCTGTCTTAGGATTATGACGCGTGTCATTTGGCACTTCCCAGTTGTCTGCCTTCGCTTTTTCGGTGAGGACGATATATATTTGGTCGTCTTTAGTCCACTCGCCGCCGACCTTCTGTTGTGTGAGCATCTGCAGTGTTGCCTGCTGGATAAAGCGGGTGGCGTCAGACTGAAAATCGCCCATCTTGTAGACACACTCGCTATAGAGTCCTGTTCCAAGAACTGATATAAATACTTTGCGTGCCATTGTCTTATGCTTTGAGGGTGTTGATAATTCTGTCTAACTCTTTTGGTAAACAGGATAAGTTGCCATCCTTTGCCACAATTACATCGATGTTACATTCCTTAGCTTTCTCTTTCACCTCTTCACTTAATGCATATAACGACACAATTACGGCCTTTGATTGGTAGCTTCCGTATGTCTGACGAGCATCATTGAGCGTGCGAATGTTGTCTCGCGTCACATTTCCCGATTTACATTCGATAAACAGCATCGTTGTGCCGAGGTTTACCAAAACGTCAATTTCATTTTTGACGTTTTTGCTTTCGTCCATATTGCGATAGAATGTTCGCTGTTTCGGCTCAAATATAACGCTGGTCCATATGTCATATTTTCCCCCAGACCATTTTGCAGTGGCATTAGCCACAAATGTTTCCCACCAGCGCCCTTCAAAAAGTATCATTTCTGCTTGCGGATAATCCGAATGAAACACTTCCGTGCCATCATATTCGATACTCAGATAATTCTTGCGATTAGTGAGGCAAATTCGTGTATCCTCATATTCATCAAAAGCCTCCTCGTTTTGCTTGACAATCTCGTACTCCTTTCTTATCCTGCTGAATGCCTTTCTATATTTGTGGTTAGTGACGAAAGCCTTTGCATCTTCTGCGCATTTGGTGCGTTCTGCATCATACTCATATTCTTCGTGTTCTTTTAGTATTTGCCCTTGAAGTTCGAACATTTGCTCAAAAGTCAGCTTGCACAATAGTGGGCTACGCCCGAGAGGGTTAATTCCGATACACTCACCGGGGGTTGTGTAAACCATTCTGGCATTGTTGCTTTGAGCGCATTTCATCGCGCCAAAAGCCATAAGTTTTGTTCCTAATGTGAGGTTGTATATATACTCGCAATCCACACCATTCTCTTTGTGGATTGCTTCGCATATATTGACACAGCCCTCGATGTCGTAGGCTTTTACTTCACGTGTAAAAACCGTATAGCCATCACTTCCGGCGACTTTTGCTATTCGATTCATTCCGGCAATGGTTTCAGATGTTCCGATAAGATATATCTTGTCGGGCTTGAACTCGGCGATGGAATAGTATGCCGGGAGTACTTCCTTGCTTACCAATGATATAAGAATTTTCATATGCTTTGTGTTGTTATATTTGGATGATGGTGCCGGCGCCGAGGCTGGCGTGTTTGCCAAGGCCGATATAGGAGGGTAGGCGAACGTTGGTCTTGAAGACGAGGTCGAAGCCCCGCAGTTTTATGTCTTTGAAGTCGTAGAGTTCGGTATGGGACACGGCAACGAGTTGTGCCGTCACTGTGCCATCGAAGAATACGCCTACACCCTTGGCGAAGGACAGGATATTGCCCACGATGCATTGCTCGACAAGGCGGTAGCGCTCGATGATGCTATCGGTGGCGTTGTGGCGGCGATGGTTGTCCTGATTGAGCGGAAAGTAGCGAGTAGCTCGGTAGGTGAAGATTTCATCGGTGAGCGCTACTTCGGTTTCTTCGAGCTCGAGTGCAGGGGCTGGTAACGCGGTGATGCGGCGTCCGAGCCGCACTTGGGGCAGGTCGAAGGCGATGATGTCGCGGACGGCTTCGAGGCCCGTATCGATGCACACTATGGCAGCCCGCCCGTCAAGGCGCTTGTACTGTACCATGGGATAGCTGTAGCGCAATTGCTCGTCCACATGGTTGTGCAGTAGCACGTTGTCGCGTCCGGCGGCTTGGATAACGGCGCCGCGCAGAAAGGGTATCTCCCTTTCCGCTATCTCCGTGTCGTACCTCGCGACAAGCACCGTCACCATATTGCTCATTTCCCCGAGTTCAACTCCTCAAAGAGCGTATTGGCTCGTTCTTCGCCAAGATAGACCCTCAGCGATTTCCAGATATGTCTATCAAAATTTGTCCAGACTTTTTTCTTTTTCTCATCGTGAGATGGTTTCTCAGATAGCCTACGGACTGTCTTCTCAATAGCGTCCTTATCTGAATCGCTAAGCACATGCGAGGCAATCCATTGCTCAATCTTCTCCTTACATTGAGACCATTTAGTGATTCTATATATAGCACCTGTCTTTTCGTTGAGAATATCGGCAAGAGTAACCTCTATCGTGGGTGGAACAATGCTGTCGTAGCGGCGCTTTAATTCAGCTATTCTGTGATCTTCTTCTGTGTGGTCAAGCCCTTGCTGCTCTTTTTTGTCGGCCAAATCCACATATGTGCTAATAGCTGTAGACAGCCATTCTTTGGCAGTTTTACATTCATCTGGCTTGTTTATATAACGGCTAATGTCTGAGTACGTCTCTGCTTTTTCGTAATCAGTACGATTTTGTAAGCGGAAAACTCGATTCTGGATTTCATTTATCTGCTGTTTCACCTGGCTTGGCTCGGTATAATCTATGCTCAATGTCTTCCGCGCAGATATAATATCTTCAATCACTGCCCGATGTTTTTTTGCTTGTTCACTGATTTGTGAAAGCGTCTCTTTAGTTACGTCTTCTTCTGTCAGTAGCTTAATCACATCACTTTGGATGAACTGATTTGTTTGCCTTATAGCCTCTTCTGATTTAAGCTCTATTTGCCAGTTTTTATCGATGCAAGTTTCTGGCGATTTCTCTTGTTGACCTTCCAACGGCTGAGCAGTTGCTCTTTTGACATTTGTATACTCTTTCAACTCCATCATTTTAAGGTCTGCATCGTTATGCTCGGACATGATGCCAAGCAGTTTTCTGATTTGTTCGGTGTTTACCCAGTTTGGGCAGCATTTTTTTTCCATTTCAAGTTCAAAGTCCTCGAGATATTCGTTGACTTCTTTTTTGAATCCGACCAATTTGATGCTCGCTTCATCACAGTGCAGTTTGCCATAGCCAAATGATTTGGCTGCGCCGATGTTATGGAATACGCCACATGTGTTGTGGAATGTGATGGCCGACAGCAATGCACCAACCTCGACCGGACGCAAGTTGTGGACATTTATGCGCATTTTAAAGTCAATCCCTGGCGGAATGGCATTAATGGTAGTCTTTGTGTTTTCGTTGCCATTGCCTTGGGGCAAATCCATTGTCGAACTTCCCTTATGTATGCGATAACGCTTGCGGCCGCTGATTTGGATGTCTTTGGAGGAATAAGAATTATATGTTTTGGCGCCTTTCTCCTGCTTGATGTACAGCGGGTAGAAAGATGCTTTGGGCTGCCCGAGAACTCCGCTTGCCTTTTTAAGCTGTTCCGAAGAGACTTTATTTTCTGTCCATGCGTTGCTGAATTGCACACGTCCTTTGGCGCTGTCGTTGCCAATCCATCCGAATATGGTTTCGCAAAGGTCTCGTTTTATGTACTTTGTGCTGTCCTTTTCTTCTTCATATTCGGACACTTTCTGTCCTTTATCTCCTTTCTCAACAATGTCTTTAATGCCTTTTTCATACGGGTATCGGAACATACGTCCCATACCGATAGCGACAACAGCATCATTCTCCTGCATATAGAATACAGGGATTCTCTTTGTCTTTAGTAACTCCTTGAATATCTCGAAGTCCGGAGAAGGTTCGTAAACATCAAAGAATTTTGAGATAACACCATCGTCAAGATCTTTATCTTTGTGCCCTTCGGTCTCAGTTGGAATTAGCACCTCATGTTCTTTCCCATTCATTTTGCCCGAGACATATAGTCTATAGCCCGGTTCAATTTCGGGAAACCATTCATGACATTCTTCATAAATAGCTTTGTTGCGAAGTCCGGGCGTCCCTTTTTTATCATAGCCTGGAAAGTGTTTTTTGACGTAATCTTCACTTGGGTCATCCGGATTCTTATTTATAAGAATTGGTTTGAAATTATCAATGCATTGATGTAACCGATAACGCTCTTTACCACTTTTTTTATCAATATACATCTCCAGCCATCCACACTTGGCTTGATTCATTTTCTCGAGATAGTTAGTATGCTCCGTTGCGCCGGACCCGATCTCTCTGTGTCCGAAGAAGCGGTCCTTGTATTGTTCGTCTTCTTGCATTTTGCCGAAGGCAAGGATGCTGAGGACATTGCGCAGCATGCCCTTGATACTGGATCCGGGAATGAAGTATCGGCCGTTGATGTTCATCGGAGCATGTTCTGGGTCATCCTTATCCTTATCGCGGATGAACAGGGGGGAGTCGTTGTGCCACGTTAGTTCGATGTAGCCGTCTTCGCCGTCTTCAAAGGGGATGTCTTGCGACACCAGATCCCACCAGTCGGGAATGTAGACCTTTGAGTTGAGCGGTACAAAGTTATATGGTGATGTCAGTGCCATGATTACTTGTCATTAGTGAATCCGATAAATACCAATTTTGAGGGTTCGAGTACCTCCATGCCTTCGCACATAGGGTCGGTGCGAGGCTCCCATAGCTGGGCAAAGCGCAGGTACTTGTATCCGTCTATATGATGCGCCACATATGTCTTGACAGTACTGTGGTCGGTGGTGCCTTTGACTTCTTCGGACGTCAGCACTGTCCGGTGGATGTAGTACCGGCCATCGGCATATCGTATGGATATAGATGTGCGATTGTCATCGTCCCACAAGTTGCCCTCGATGATGAAGGGGTTGGCGGCAGCGTCAGGCGTGAAGCTGTATTCCTCGTCCCCGTGGAGAATTTCGGGGCGTTCGCTATCGCTGTACCAAATGTAACCTACATATTTGGCTTTGGGTATTTCTGCTATTTTTTCTGTTCTTCCCATAATGGTTCGTGGTTTTTGGTTACGGTTCCGGTGAAAATGCCGTTGCCGCGGTTAGTGATGCCACCGAGGGGCAGCAGTCCTTTGCAGATGTCGCGGAGACTTTGCTCAAAGGCGTCCTTGACGTCCTCATCATTGAGGGCGCTGTCTTCGACATAGATGTCGAGCGTGTACTCATTGCCTTTGCCGTAGATGACCTTCTCTTGGAAGAGTGCGCCGTCCATAGTGCCGCCGGTGAACTGGTCTATCTTATTGTGGAAGAAAGTTTTTGCCTGTGCTTGACCTTTGAGTACATCGTCTATCAGCAGATGCCCGCGAGTGAAATTGTCGCCATCGGCTTTGCCGAAAATCTCAGCCACTGCCTCGTTTTTGCTTCCGGTTATCTCTTCGGGATCCTGTTTCCCGGCAAAGCGCTTCTTTATCTTGTTATAGTGGTATGCGGTGCGGTGCGCGATTGCGCCTTTGACCGATGACCCCGGGATGAGTACGCGCCTATTGCCGTCAAAAGACGGTGTGCCATCGATACCGCTCCAATTGATTACGGGTTCGGAGGCGTATACGTTGTCGGCATCGCTGTCGCCCATGCCCGAGCCGAACATAAAGAAGTCCACCGGGCTGAGAATCAGTTTGTAGTGCGTCCACTTGGAATCGTCTAACGACCCAATCTCTGAAATTTCCGTAAAGCCGACCAAATCTTCGGCCAAAGATGATGATTTCTTGAGATATTTTTCGAGTCCCTCCGACGTGGAAAGGTCGAAAGGGGCTTGTAGGCATTTGATAATTTTGAGCTTGCCATAGCCTTTGCGAGTTCCGCCGCCTATGCGTAGTGTGCAGTCGCGCAGGCGGTTGATGGCGTCGGTAATATGCTTGTTGGCTGAGCCTTTATCGTCTTTGTCGGACATCAGTTCAATCTCGAAGACAAAGCGTGTGCCTTTGTACACAACTTCGTTGTCGAACTTGCCTCCGTTTTCGGCTGTGCCTTTGTCGTTGATGCGAACGTGCTGGCGTATGGGCAGGTCTTGAAATGGTTGGTAGAATTTGTCATTCCAATCAATATCCTGTATCCCGTCAAGTGCCTTGCCGTCTTTGCCAACCATCACCGCATCGGTGAATATGATGTCCGAGCCATGGCCGCTGTCATCGTTATCGTCTGATTTGCCGAGGTATCCGAAGGGGTTGCCTTCGGTTTTGTCGTTGGCGAATCCCATTGCGTGCCTTAGTACGCCGGCGATGGATGTCGCCGGGATGTACGGCAGGCCGTTGATGTCCTTGGCCACGGGCGCATCGGTGAGTATGTCGCTTCCCTTGCCCATGCCTACGGCCAGCGGCGTCTCGGCTTCAACGGTCAGCCGCACTATATGCCTGTATGTATATCGTTTAGTTGTCATTGTTCCTATTTCTTGCATATTTTGGCCATTTCGGATGCTAAGTTGATTAATGCCTTCGCGGTGATGTCGCCGTATTTGGATTTATCCATCTCTCTTATAAAGTCTTCTAACGCTTTCTTGCGATCACTTTTGCTCCATTTATCTTTGGCTACGCCGTGGGTGAGGTATGCTGCAGGTTCAGGACCTCTTCCTTTATACTTAATCTCAGTTTTGGTGAAAAGTTGTTTCCATATTTCATCGTACGTCTTGTACTGCATTGCAATGGTGCGGATAGACCCCCACTGCGATGCAAAGCGATCGCCTTTAAATTTATTTTCGTTTTTCTCGACGAACTCGTTGACTTTTTTGCGGATATATTCGTCTTCTTCCTTAGCCCTGATTGCGCGATTAATGTAATTCAGCAGGTGGTCGGAGTCTTTGACGTTTGTTATTTGTTTAGGTCTCCCGGGCTGTTCAGCCGTTCTCTCGCCCTCTTTGAGCTTGAACTTGGCTTGGCCGTTAGTGGCATTGTCCGCCGTGTCAAGGAATTCGGGGTTGTAGATTACGCGGCCGAAGCCCTCATTGCGGTATGCGCCTACGTATTGGGATTTGAGGCCTTGCGCCTTGCAGCCCGTGACAATGAATACACTACCTTTTTCGGTGCCGCAGCGGTCGGCATCGCGGGTCTTGCGCTTGCCGTTCCACGGCGCGTATTGAAAGGTGCGTATCTGCGAGTGCTTCCAGTCAATTTCGCCGCTGTCAAGCCCGAGATCCGAGGCTGTCGGGCGGAAGGTCGGCTCGCCGTTTTCGTCAATGAATATCAAGCGCCCGTCGGCGTACACGGTGACGATTTCGCCGTCTGCATTTTTGGAACTCGATTGTGCTTCCTTGAAGTCATATTCTTCGATTTCGACAAGTCCGTACTGGGCTGTGCGCGAGCGTCCTATATTGCGTTTGCCGACAAGCTCTTCGCGGATTTTGTTCGCAAGTTCGTCCGTGTCGACCTCGACGCTGAAGAGGAACTCAGTACCTTTGTTCAAGGCCTCGTACCCGAACATTTGGCTATCCTTGGAGCGGCGTGTCTCACGATCGTATGCCGACTTAAGCGCGAAGTTAGTGGAGGTCTCGGCCTTGAATCCGGCGCTGTTCTCAAAAGCGTAGAAGCCCTGACGGCATTGCTTGAGCTGCTGCGGCTGTCCGCCATTGCCATCTTGGGCCTTCTTGCGGTCGTATTCGTGGTGTATATAGCATACTTCGCTTGCTTTTCCGAGTTTGGGGTAGTACATCGAGGCCGGGACGCGCAGCGTGCGTATACCATCATGACCTTTGCACACGGGATGGGCGTCGCCGAAGCGAACCTTGCCGCTATGGAATACCTCCATGGCATTGTCTCCGAAATCGTTGTACTTGGCGGCCACAATGCCCAGGAAGTTGCTGCCGGGAATAAAATCAAGGGTATTGTTGGCTCCTTCGCTGGCGGCTTTTTGATTGAGGATTACGTCCGACAGCAGTGTGCATTTGAATCTGAGCGTCTTCATGCCTGACCTCCTTTCTCGGTGTGATTGTTCGTCTCTATCTCTTCTTTGATGTCGCAACGTCCGAGGCCGCGTGTGCGCTTGTGTCCCAGGCGTTTGATGAGCCCGAAGCTGCGGACAATATCGTCTGCCAGCTCATCTGGTACGCCCGTAATTTCGCCGTGCAATGTGCAGGGTACCACGGTCTCGATGCTGCGCAGACTGTGGTTCTGCGCCGTGCCGTCTTCCGAGATGGCTGTAGTGGTCACCTTGTTATATAAGAATTGCGAGGCGTTGGCCTCGACGATTGCCGTATATTCATCCTTATTGAGTTCGGCATTGCCGAAATGGGCGCAACCGGTGATTCCGCCTTCCTTTCCGCCTTCCTCGCCGAAAGCCTCCTTGATAAGTCCGGACTTGTCTGCTTTGGTGAATTGCATAAGGTTTTCCACGGCTTCGCGCACCAGACCCTTGACGGTCTTGCCCGGGACATAGGGCATCCCATCCCGGTCTTTGACAACCAATGCATCGACATCCGCGCCGGCAGACAGTCCCGACCCGCAATGCCATTGCGAGAAAAACTCGATAGTATATTTTATATTGCTCATAGCGGTATGCCTATTTTGTCTCTTGTTGGGTAATGGTCAGCAGCGACAGTATGTCGTAAGCCGGATATAATGTATCCCCTTTCCTTATTATACCAGTTGTGGCCGATTTGTAAATGGATTTGTCACCATCAATTATATTTAGAACGCGATTGGTGTGCTGCACGGCAGCCCCAGCGTCCTCATGCATCAGCGTCAGCCACTGGCGGATAGCAGTCTTAACGCGATTGTTATCTTCTTTAGTCAGTTTATCGACTTTTTCTGAAAGCGTCTCAATAGTCCAACGATTGGCCTGCTCGTTGAGGTAGTACGGGCCGAAGCACAGCGAACCTCCATCGGCTGTTGTCAGCTCCTTGCGCTTGATTTCGGCGTAATCTTCCACGAAGCTGCTCTGCACCTTGTGGAACATTAGACACGAAGGCGCTTGACCGCCATTAGCTTCCTTGACTTTATCCGATTTGGCATCATTCTTGGCCTCGCCGCATAGTGCCTCGGCCAGGTCGTAGCCGTAGTAAAATGGATAGGACGACTTGATAAAGGCGATGCCGGCGCAGGCAGTCAAACCATTGCTCAACAATTCTTGGGCTTCGACGTTTTCGACTCTTTGTGCGAGATCTTTAAATTTCTCTTTGGTCTGCTCTTCGAAAGCCTTCAAGTACTCAGTCACAAATTCCACAGCCAAGTCGCCGCGGCAGATCACCGTAAGGTCATCGCCACCGATGACGATAGGTCGGATAGGTAGTCTATCCTTGTTATCTGTATCTGTGGTTTTCTTTGCTTTTACCTTTATGGCATTATTATATGCCGACTGTGCTGCAGCCAGTGTAGCTTCGTCCAGTTTTATGGAGAAGTCCCGCATATTTTCATATTTGTCGGTTATCTTCGCGACAATTTCGCCCAGGCCGTTGCCATCGGCGTGTATCACGGCTATCCAGTCGTTACGGTCGGTCATTTTCGAGATGTCGTAGGGCCGGCATTTGCTCGGAATCCATTCTCCTGTCAGCTTGAAATACAGATCCTTGTCTTTGGATGGATCGTTGCCGTCTTTTTGCTCGTTGTCGGTGATATTGCGTTTTGCCGCAGTCCCCTCGTCAATGTACTCGAATACGTCTTCTTCGACTTTGATCTTTTCAGTAGCCGGCAGTCCGGTTTTGCGCGAACGCTCTATCGCCATCAGTCCGGTGGTGAGGCTTTTGACGGGGTGGTTGCGTTGAGCGTGCAGGCGGCTCTCCAGCTCTTCTGCCTTCGTGGGATAGTCACTGTCTTTTTCAAACTTGACGACTGCCTGGCTGATGGTGATGCCCGGCGCCATTTCCGTAGCGTGTTTGGGGAAATCGCGCACAGCCCTGCGGCACGCGTCTTCATCGTCAAAGATGCACTTGATATTGCCGGCGGCGTGGACTATCATCTTGCCCTTACTCGGGCTTTCTTTGCCATACATGCGTACAAAGTATTCGCAAATTTCGTTGACAAGTTCGCTTGCACCGATAATATCCTTCAGCTCGTTGGTCTGAAAGATGTAGTTTTGGATGCCCTGTATCGATGCTCCGTATAAGTATCTACCCATATCGTTGGTGGATTAGTTTATTCTTTCTCGTGTTTTTAGGTGTGAGGCTTAAGTGATAAGATAATTCGCTTCTACAGGCGGTATAACTGTCGCCAAGAGTAGGGGGACTGTCCGGCGATAGCTTTGAGCCTGTCGTCCTCACCGCAAAATTAAAGGTTATTTCGCAATTGTACAATTTTATTTTCTGTCAAATTGCCACTGACTACCTCTAATAAACAGACAAATAGTGAGTTATGGCAAAATATGTTTTACAACATATCCCCCCCCGTTTTAGTGGAGGATGGTCTCGGAGTGAGATTTACACTTACTAAGGGCAATATTTTCAGTAAAGTCTTAATCCTTGTTTTAGTGGAGGATGGTCTCGGAGATAGCCATAAACTGCATTATAAACCTGCTAAAATTGGTCTTAATCCTTGTTTTAGTGGAGGATGGTCTCGGAGATCGTTAAATCATACGGGTTCTGTAACAGTGACAGAGTCTTAATCCTTGTTTTAGTGGAGGATGGTCTCGGAGCTTTCTTGATAAAGAAGAGGCTGAAATGCAATTGTCTTAATCCTTGTTTTAGTGGAGGATGGTCTCGGAGAGCCCGTAGTCCCCAGATATATAACTGTATGG
>ERZ808252.236-NODE-236-length-58452-cov-4.460007_pt1 | contig 58452 bp, 49 predicted proteins | sample MGYA00521242_ERZ808252 | MGnify/ENA primary metagenome ERZ808252 (study PRJEB31516, sample SAMN03275581) | gut metagenome | biome: mammalia-associated habitat; material: feces | host: Papio cynocephalus | place: Kenya | collected 2012-08-07 ... | reverse complement strand
CCTTGTATCAAGGTGTTAGTGCCGATTATTCGGATAGGGGAAGTAAGAAAAGAATCTGGGATGCTGTTCGAGAAGATAAATATTTCAATGCGCTTCAGTTGAAATATGCTGATGCCATCACCTGTCATAAGTCACAGGGAGGGCAGTGGGACTGCGTGTTCGTGGATTGTCCTTTTTGGCAGGACCAGTATGGAATAGAGGATCTTAAATGGCTGTATACGGCACTTACGCGTGCGGTAAAGCAGGTCTATCTTGTAAACTTTAAAGACAATTGTTTCGTATGAGGAAGGTATTTCTGATACTTTGTACTTCGCTTTGTGCTATGTCATTGTGTGCAGCGCAGGATAGGAATGTTACGGTCTCACCTGATGGAAAAATGTGCGCTTTTACGAGGGATAATGATTTGTGGATAAGGAGCGTGTCTGATTCTGTGGAGACAAGGATTACTTATGATGGCAGTGATGTTATCTTGAATGGCTACGCCTCTTGGGTGTATTATGAGGAGATCTTCGGACGATCCTCCAATTATAGGGCATTTTGGTGGAGCCCGGATTCTAAGAGAATAGGTTTCTATCGTTTTGACAATTCTCCTGTATCGGTATTCCCCATTTTCTCTCCTTTCGGACAGAACGGGGAACTCCGTATGACAAGGTATCCTAAGGCGGGCCAGACAAACCCTTCTGTACGTATCGGTATTGCTGATGTTAGCAATCCAGGCAATGCAAGTATAGTATGGGCTGATTTTTCTGAAGACGAGGATCAATACTTTGGAACACCGTTCTGGGGAGCTGATTCCAAAGAGCTATATGTGAGCCGTGAGCCGCGTAGGCAGAATGTCCTTGATATGTACGCTGTCAGTGTATTCGACGGAAGCAGACGTTCTGTATATCACGAAGAGTATCCTACGTGGGTTGAATGGATAGATGGAATGATATTTTCCGACAAAGGCTTATATATGGCTCGTAATTTCGAGACTGGGTGGGAACAGATCTATTTTCTTGGGTATGATGGGACTTTGAAAAGACTCTCGTCTGGTGAGAATTGGGATATTAGCCTTGTGAAGGTGGATGAGAAGAAAGGGAATGTGTGGTTTACCGCCAAGAGGGATTCGAGGCTTCATACTTCTTTATATAAGCTCGACCGTAAAGGACGTATTACTGCACTTACTGATCCTGAGTATAATCTGTCTGGATTGAAAATCTCTGATGATGAAAGAACTTTTACCGCTTCTCTTTCGACTTCAAGCAAGCCGGCTCGTAAAGTTGAGGGACGTATGGATAAGTTCGTTCAGAAGTGGATTGAGGATGAGAATCCTTCCCTGCTTGAAGGCCACCCTCTTCCGAAGATCGTCAAGATAGAAAATGATGGGTATGACCTATATGCATTGATGTCGCTCCCGGAAAACTTTGACCCGGATAAGAAGTATCCAGTGGTTATGCAGCTTTATGGTGGCCCTGGCACTCCATATGTGAGAGATAGGTGGGGGGATCGTGATGCTTCTGATGACTGGTGCTACCACAATGGTATTATTTATATTGTCACTGACCCTCGTTCTTCTGGTGAGAATGGGCGTAAAGGTATGGATGAAGCATTCGGGCGTATGACTGTGGTGGAGCTTGGAGACTATATCTCGTGGGCTAAGTGGCTGAGGTCCTTGCCTTATGTCGATGGTTCAAAGATAGGGGTTGAGGGATTCTCCTTTGGAGGTACCACTACCGCTATGCTTGTGCTCCGTTATCCGGAGTATTTCTGCTGTGGAATTGCTGGCGGGGGAGTGTATGACTGGCGCCTTTATGATTCGCATTATACGGAGCGTTTTATGGATACTCCGCAGGCTAATCCGGATGGCTATAATATTGCCTCTGTGCTGAGTTATGTTCCTGAAATAAAGAATCCTGGGGCGCTGAAACTCACTCATGGTACTGGTGATGATAATGTGCATTTTCAGAACACGCTTCTGCTGGTGGATGCTCTTCAAAAAGCTGGAATCCAGTTTGAATTGATGATATATCCAGATGGAATGCACGGATACCGTGGTGTTCAAGGTCGCCATTCCGCCGAGGCGGATCATCTCTTCTGGTCAAGACATCTACTTGAGGATAGATAGTCTTCCGCGCACATTGCGCCACCCTTTACATATTTGTCATTTAAAGTGCCCTAAGGTTTCCGGGTGACTATAAGGAGTCTGGTTGATGGCGCGCTGCACCCAAATATGTGATATGGACCTCCGCCTTTCGAGTTAAGTTTCCGTTGCAATTCTTCACTGGAAAGAGGAAGGTTTTTGGCGCTTACTTCAGCATGAGGGTATGTCTCCCCGAGTTCCTTGATGGTGCGTCCGCAGAATTCTCGTATTTCGCTTATGACGAAGATCTTGAAAAAAGGCAGGAACTCTTCTGTGGGTTGTCCGGCTGGGGCAATATAAAGATGGGTGGTTGGTGCTATTTTGCCGATGCCAAACCTTTGGCATAGCAACTTGAATGCTCCGGTCTTCATGATTGCAGCTTTGGGCTCAAGGAGTATGTCTCCAGGATGAGGTGTATGGCAGATGTTTATACGAGAAATAGTCTCTTCGTGCGGTGAGAAACGGAACGTCCCTAAGTCCGATCCATTCTCATCAAGGTCTGTGGCGAAAATGGTCGGCTTGTCGGTGCTTTCGGCGTTTGGCTCGTCGGCAGTGCACGAACTTAATATGCACAGAAGTTCCTTAACTTCTGACTTTACTGACACGATGTGCATTTCCCTAATGATGGGGCCAAGTCTTGAGGTGAGCATGGTTAGATCTGCCATGGGGGAGAGCTTGAGCATAATTGTTTTGGCCCTGGTGAAAAGAACTGGAAGTAAGAGTGTTATGTCCGGTGTGCAGTCCTCGAGAAGAAATACTTTCTTTCCAAGCCCGTCGCGTCGTGCCGGGTCCGCATAGAACATGTCGCATTCGGGAAAGACGGTGCTGATGGAAACTTCTTCGCATCGTAATTCCACGTTTGAAATGCCAAGTTTCGCGAAATTACTTCTTGTTGCTGATGAGAGCGTGTCGGAGCGCTCGTAAGATATGACTTGTCTTGCGATTCTTGAAAAGGCCCAACTGTCTGCGCCTAGCCCGCAAGTGAGGTCACAGATAACAGGCTTTCCCTTGAGAATTTCCTTTGCCAATGATGCCTTGAAGATGGCTGTGGCTTCTGACGAACATTGCTCAATGGAGAGGGAAGACGGCAATTCTATGCCTTCAATACCATTCCATGAAGGAATCTTCCTCATGATTTTGCGCCTTGCTTCATCCTTCGATTCTTCAAGAAGAATGGAAAAACTTTTTTTCTGTTTCTTCATGCCAAAGACAAATATAAGAATATTAAGCCATACTTTTCGATGAAATTCTTGGTTTTCTTTGTATAAAGAGCTATATTTATCAGTTGATTGTATACTAAAACATTCTACCAATGAAAGATTTTGAATTGAAAGCCCAGAGCTGGTTGGATGGAGATTTCGACCAGAAGACAAAGATGCAAGTGATTCAGCTTCGCAATACGGATCTAGCCGGATTTGAAGATGCATTCTATAAGAATTTGGAGTTTGGAACCGGAGGCCTGAGAGGTATAATGGGAGTCGGGACCAATAGGATGAACAAATACACGGTGGGGATGGCCACGCAAGGACTCGCCAATTATATTTTGTCGCACTGTGAGGGGGATGATTTAAAGGTCTGTATCTCCTATGATTCCAGGAATAATAGTAAGGAGTTTGCCCGTATAGCGGCTGACGTATTGTCTGCAAATGGAATCAATGTCTATATTTTTGATAATATCAGGCCCACGCCGGAGATGAGTTATGCTGTAAGGCTAAAGGGGGCTGTTGCTGGAATAATGATAACGGCTTCCCATAACCCTAAGGAGTATAATGGATATAAAGTCAGCTGGTCTGATGGAGGGCAGGTGACTGCTCCGGTGGATAAGGAGATTGTGGCAGAAGTGGCTAAGATAACGGATCCGTCTATGGTGAAGTTCGAGTCTGGACTACGTTGTGGGGAAATATTGACTATGGGAGCTGATGTGGATGAATGTTATCTTCGTGACCTTCTTTCTCTTAGTCTAAGCAAAGAGCTATGTGCCAAGCATTCTGATCTGAAAATCGTTTATACACCTCTTCATGGATGTGGAGTGCGTCTTGTCCCTGAAATACTTGGACGACTTGGGTTTAAGAATATTATTCATGTTCCGGACCAGGATGTTTCGGACGGAAACTTCCCAACAGTAATTTCACCAAACCCGGAAGAACCAGCTGCCCTAAAGATGGCTATTGATATAGCGGATAAGACTGGTGCTGATCTTGTGATGGGCACGGATCCAGATGCGGATAGACTTGGGATTGCGGTTCGTGACAATGAAGGAAAGATAGTTCTCCTTAATGGTAACCAGACAGCTTCGATTCTTACTTACTATATTCTACGCCGAAGAGCTGATCTTGGAACTCTCGGAAAAGGGAAGTATGTGGTTAAAACCATTGTTACTACCGAGTTGATAAGCGAAATTTGCGCGAAGTTCGGAGTTCCGGTATATAACGTCCTTACTGGATTCAAGTACATTGCAGAGGTTGTTAAGCGCCGTGAGCAACTTGGGGAAGAATTTGTGTGCGGAGGTGAAGAAAGTTACGGCTTTAATGTTGGGCAGTTCGTGCGTGATAAGGACGCGCAGGTTAGTTCTATGATGGTGGCAGAGTGCGCCGCATGGGCGGCTGAGCAGGGATTGACTTTGTATCAGTTACTTCAGAATATTTATAAGGAATTTGGTTACCGTAAGGAAGGTCTCGTGTCCGTGGTCCGTAAGGGAATATCTGGGGCGAGGGAGATCCAGCAGATGATGGTAGATCTTCGGTCAAATCCTCCTAAAGAGTTGTGCGGCTCTCCAGTGGTTAAGGTCGTTGACTATTTGGAACCAGAAAAGACTGGGCAACCGTCATCAAATGTGCTTCAATTCTTCGATAAAGACGGTGACGTAGTGTCAGTGCGTCCATCAGGTACCGAGCCGAAAATCAAGTTCTATTTCGGTGCCAAGGGAGAGGATGCTGATGCCAAGATTGAGGCGCTTAAGCGGCAGTTCTGCGAGTAGAAGCCTTGTGATATTTGCATAGGGATGCGAGGGTACAACTCTCGCATCTCGGCTTTATGGCTGTGCATGTGTACCTGCCATGCAGAATCAGCCAATGATGGGCCCTGGGTCGCAGTTCCGGGGCGAATCCTTCTTCAAGGTCCTTTTCGACTGCAAGAGGAGTCTTTCCTGATGAGAGACCAATCCTACGGGATACACGGAATACGTGAGTGTCTACTGCTATTACAGGCTCTCCCCATGTGATGGATGCTACTACGTTGGCAGTCTTGCGCCCGACTCCTGGAAGCGTCATTAAGTCTTCAATACTTGTAGGAATCTCCCCATGGAAGTCTTGAACTATCTTTTGTGCGGCTTCCAGAATGTGGGTCGCCTTGCTGTTGGGGTATGAGATGGACTTGATCAAGCCAAGTATTTCCTCGTGCGAAGCTTTGGAGAGAGAAAGGACATCTGGGAAATGGCTGAAGAGTGCTGGAGTGGTCATATTGACACGTTTGTCCGTGCACTGGGCAGAAAGCATCACGGCAATCAAAAGCTGATATGGACTATCGAACTTCAACTCCGACTCGGCATCCGGCATGGTGTGGCTGAATGTCTCAATGATGGACTCAAAGAGTTTTTTCTTCGCACTTCTCATCTTTTATCTCAAAAATTCGCCCTGGATATCTTTCGGTAATGGAGCGGTTATGTGTGACCATAATGATGGCGGTTCCTTGCTCCTCATTAATGCTGCGCAGTAATTTAAGTATGCTCTCTGCTGTCTCCTCGTCAAGATTGCCAGTAGGCTCGTCCGCAATTATCACCTGCGGAGAGTTGAGCAGGGCTCTGGCTATGGCTACACGCTGCTGCTCGCCGCCGGATAGCTGGTGTGGCATCTTATGGGACTTTGTCTGCATTCCTACTGACTTGAGGGCATCATCGATTCTTCCGTTTATCAAAGTCTCATCTTTCCATCCGGTGGACTTGAGTACAAACGAAAGGTTGTCATGAACCGTTCTGTCCATAAGCAGCTGGAAATCCTGAAAAACGACACCTATTTTCCTTCTCAGAAAAGGAATATCCTTTCTTCGTAATTCTGCGAGATTGTATCCGCATACCTGTCCATCTCCGTTTCCGAGACGGTTTTCTGCAATTATAGTCCTTATGATGGAGGTCTTTCCTGTACCGACTTTCCCGAGAATATAAACGGTTTGTCCACTCAATACATCCATATTCAGGCCATAGACTACTGTGTTCTCGCCGTTGATGATATCGGCGTTGTGAAAGGATATTAACGGTTCGCTCTTTTCTTCCATAAAAGGTCGTTTTTTCTTGTCTGGCTGCAAATATAGTGGGATTTTTTAGTAAATTTGTAGGTTACGAAATCGAATGTTTATGAAAAAAGTGAGAATATTATCGGGTGTGTTGGCCTTATGCCTCTTAGGCTTCGGAACATACCTTCCTGCCAAGGCCTCTGAAGATGACTTCAAGGTGGCAGAAGACTTGTATAGACGTGGGCTCTATGATGAGTCGCGCACATTGTTTGAGTCTATGCCTGCTAGCCCTGTGTCAGAAGGATACATTGTGTTGTGTGCCCTCAAGACCAGAAGTGCCGGCTATGACGACCTAATGGGAGCGTATGAGAGGAAATATGGTAAAACAATTCTTACTAGTGACATCCGATTGGAGAATGCAAGACTTCTGTTTGATGACGGACTGTATGCAGAGGCTGGCCTGGAATTCTCTAAGGTGGCTTCTAGTGCCATCTCCAAGCAGGATATGCCGGAATATGTATTCAAATGTGCATTCTGTGAGTATTCTCTAGGCCGCTATTCTGAAGCACTTCAGTTCTTGACACTACTTGATGCGTTGGAATATTCCAGGTACAGCGCTCCGGGGTATTATATGCAAGGACTTATACAGTATAATAATGAGGACTTCGTGTCTGCTGAGAAGTGCTTTAAGAAATCAGCTTCAGATAGTCGTTTTAAGGAACTTTCGGAGTTCTATATTGTCGACTGTGAGTTTAGCATGAAGAACTATGAATTTGCTGCAAAAGAGGGGGAACGACTGTATGCCACTGCGCCTGAGGGCCGTAAGGAAAGGCTGGCACGTATCGTTTCAGAGTCAAGTCTCGTATTGGGTGACAACCAGAAAGCACGCGAGTATTATGACGGTTCTGTTAAGACTGAGATGACTCGTAGTGATTATTTCTATGCTGGCTCAGTGATGTATTCCGTTCGTGATTATAAGGCGGCTATTGACAACTTTAGTAAAATGACCGACCGAAGCGATTCTCTTGGCCAGATTGCCAATTATCATCTTGGTAATTCATATCTTAAAATTCGCAATCAGGTAGCAGCTATGAATGCGTTCAAGTCAGCCTCGGACGTGTCGTTTGACCCTCAGATTACGGAGGATGCCTTGTTTAATTATGCCAAACTCGCATTTGATCTGAACAAAGATACGAAGGGTTTCACTCAGTACATCAAGCGCTATTCGACTTCTTCCAAGGGTGCACAGATTTATGGTTACATGGCTCTGGCTGCCCTCTATGATAGAGATTATGCTGCTGCGGTAGACGCATACGACAATATCGACATATTGTCTTCAGATATGCAAAATAACTACACTAAGGCCAATTTCCTCCGTGCCGAGCAACTCTTCGCAGGAAACTCCTATCGGGATGCAATACCATTCTACAAGGCTACTGCATATTATTTGCCTAAATCTGACCGCTTGGCTCAGATGGCCAAGTATAGGCAGGCCGAGGCGAACTACATGACCGGGAACTACCTGGAGGCAGAACGAGGCTTTACGGATCTTTATAATGCCTCGGCACTTGAGTCCTTAGTTCAGGGGAAGTTGCTTACTTATAATGCCGGGTATAGTTGCTTCAAGCAGAGAAAATATGATGAGGCTGCCAGATGGTTCGATAAGTATATCCAGTCTGGAAATCCTCTCTATCGTGAGGATGCGATGAATCGCCGCGCTGACTGTGACTTTGGGCGTAAAAATTACAAAGAGGCTATATCATCGTATCAGAAAGTGCTGAACGAATTTTATGCTCCCGATGATATCTATCCGTATTATCAGCAGGCGCTTTCTTATGGACTTGCCGGAGATAAGAAGAGAAAAGTATCAACGCTTCTTCACGTGGAAGATGCTTCTAGCGAAGCTCCGTTGTATGCAGAGGCCTACTATGAATTGGGTAAGGCACAGATGGACAATGGGAATAACAATGATGCCATTAGGAGTTTTACCCATCTTAAGGAAAATGTCTCCGATGCTGCCTATAAGGTTAAGGCGACCATTGGCCTTGGAATGGTGTATCGCAATATGAGCAAATATGAGAAGTCGCTTGAGTGCTATAAGTCAGTGGTGGAGTCAATGCCGGGCAGTGAGTATGCGGAGGAATCAATGATTGCCATTGAATCCATTTATCATAAGATGAAGAAGCCGGAGAAGTTCCTTGAGTATGTGGAGGCCAATGACCTTGCGCTCAAGAGAACTGATGCTGAGAAAGAAAAGATGTATTTCAGTACTGCCGAGCAGCTTTATCTTTCTGGAAATTATCAGCAGGCTATCGCTACACTGGGTAAATTCATTGAGAATTATCCGCAAAGTCCGGATATGACTCAGGCTGTCTTCTATTTGGCGGAGTCTTATCGTGAGACAGGAGATAAGGAAAAGGCCTGTGCTGAGTACGCCAAGGTGATGAATGCTGAGTCATCACTCTCGTTTGTGGAAATGTCCAAACTCCGGTATGCCCAGTTGTCTTTTGACCTGCAGAGGTACTCTGATGCTTATAACGGGTATCTGGCGCTGTCTGAAACTACTAGAATAGAGAACAACAGGACTGTTGCTAGAGAGGGAATGATGCTTTCTGCTTACAAAAGTAAGGACTATGACAAGGCTGTGATAGCGGCAACGGCTGTCGTTTCTGATGTTGATGCCGATAAGGATACCAAGACTGAAGCCAAGTATATAAAGGCCAAGTCTCTTCTTGCTACCTCCAAGAGATCTGAAGCAATGAAACTTTTCGCTGAACTTGGGGCTGTTCCATCATCTCCTCGCGGGGCGGAGTCCAAGTATCTTTTGATACAGAACTTATTTGATACAGCTGATTTCGATGCAGTGGAGAGTGAAGTTTACGATTTCTCACAAAAGTCTGGCAATCAGTCTTATTGGCTTGCGAAGGCTTATCTTGTACTTGGAGACTCTTTCGTGGAAAGGGGACTGTATGATCAGGCTAAGGCCACGTATGAGAGCATCGGTGAGGGTTATCAGGCTCCTTCTGCCGGAGATGATATCGCAGATAACGTAAAGAAGAGACTTGATCGTCTCGCAGGCTTAATGGAAAATTAGTATGCACAAGAAAATATTATCTGGTGGGCTGGTGCTCACAATCGCGGTTTCGTTGGCCGCCCAAAATATCAATCAGTCGGTACAAGTGACGAATGATTATGAGACGAGGTTCGCGGATTTTAAAAAGTCCTCGCCCGAACTGGTGCTCCCGGACTCTTTGTTCGCCTTTGACTACAATTTCGACTATTCGGTGTTTGATACTCCATATAAAGGTTCCTACGAATTTACCCCATATAATGTGGAGATTGTGCCGCAAGCTCTTTCTTATGACGGAAGCAAGTTCTTTTTGAAGGCAGGGGCTGGCTACACCTTAAGGCCGAGGCTTGATGTCGTTTATACTCCTGTTCAGAGCCGGAATGTGGCCATGTCGGTATATAACTTCGGCCATGGATATTATGGTTCTCAATTCTATGATTTTTCTGACAAGTTGGGAATTTCTGGCCATTGGTTTATGCCTGCTACTGGTACCGTTACTTGGAACGCCGGCTACGAGGGAATCTTCTCGGGAGTAAAAGAATATAACGGAACGTACCATTCGGCATTTGCCGAATTGGGTATTGAATCTCCTGATAGGGGAGGGTCTTTTTTCGTGTATGGTCTTGACGTGGCTGGGCGCTACGGTGCCGAAAATGTGTCAGAAGGAATGTTGTCACAGGGAGATGTGAAGATGAAAGCCTATCTTGGACCAGTGCTTAACTCAAAATACAGATTCCTTTTGGACTTTAACTTTGATATGATGTCTCTTGGGGATACCAGGCCGGAAATGAAAGACCAGATTGCTAGTTCTGCTGGATTCAGGCCGCATTTTGTATTTACTTCGGGGATTTTCGATATTGACCTGGGGGCGAGACTTGATTTTGTGATGTCTAATGGCTCTCACTTTTTCCCTGCTCCATCGGCAAAGGTGTCTATGGACATTCCTTCTGCATCGATGCGACTAACTGCTTCTTTGGATGGTGGTGCACGGTTGTTGTCTTATTACGGATTGAAGTCATTCAACCATTTCTATCGTTATGCTGTGTCAGATCCAGTGTATGAACGTGAAAGGTATAATTTGGCGGTTGGGCTGCAAGGTGCTATCGGTACATATCTTCAGTACGGCCTGAAGGGTGGCTATGCTGCATATTCAAATTCTCCGCTCGATGCATGGTGTGGGGTTGGCTATGGTGACTATGCCCTCGCGTATGCAAATCTTGACATGAAATGGCGTTCGGAACATTTCCGGTCTGATTTTTCCGCACGTTATGGGTATTTTGACGCGTATGGGTCTATTGCTGCTTTTGCCCCAGCTGCATTCACTTCAGAATTTGACTTTCATTATGCGTATCTCCAACGCCTCGATGCCGGCCTGTTTGTAAAGGCATCGACATTGAGATATGACATCACAGGTGCTCTTCCTGATATTCCTGGGTATGCTGACCTCGGACTCTCTGTCGAGTATTCCTTTTCTCGTGGATGGTCTTTATGGGGTGAAGTTGGCAATCTGCTGTGCATGAAGATTCAGAGACGTCCTGGGCTTATTGAGTCAGGTCCTTATGCTACGCTGGGAATTTGCTTTAAGGTCAAGTGAAAATAATTTAGTATATTTGTAGGATTTTAACATAGTGCAGTCCAAATGATGGAAAAAGAAGATATGAAGAGGGCGGAAGAACAGTATTCCGCTAATAGTATACAGGTTCTTGAAGGTCTTGAGGCGGTGCGTAAGCGTCCGTCCATGTATATCGGAGACATCTCAGAAAGAGGTCTTCATCATCTTGTCTACGAGGTGGTGGACAATAGTATTGATGAGGCTATGGCCGGCTTCTGTGATACTGTTGACGTGCAGATTCTTGAAGGAAATTCTATAAGGGTTAAGGATAACGGACGTGGTATTCCTACTGGTATGCATGAGAAAGAACATCGCTCTGCACTTGAGGTGGTTCTTACGGTGCTTCATGCCGGAGGCAAATTCAGCAAGTCCAGTTACAAGGTATCAGGAGGATTGCACGGAGTCGGTGTGTCATGTGTGAACGCACTTTCTGACAGTCTCGTGGCAGAGGTACACCGTGAGGGAAAGGTATTTGTACAGAACTACTCCAAAGGAAAACCGTTGGGCCCTGTGGAGGTAACAGGCGAGTGCGATGATACGGGTACTATTATCACTTTCCATCCTGATCCGGAGATTTTTACTCAGACAACGGTATATAAGTATGATACTTTGGCTGCACGCCTAAGGGAACTTGCTTTTCTTAACAAGGGCATTCATATTACCCTCACCGACAAGCGAGAGCTGGTGGATGAATTCGTTGAGGATCCAGTAACAGGCGAGTCTAAGCCTACAGGAAAGCAGGTTTATCGCAGCGAGGAGTTCTATTCAACCAAGGGTTTGAGCGAGTTTATCAACTATCTTGATGCAGATGCACAAACCTTGATTCCGGACCCTATTTGCGTGAATTCAGATAAGATTATCCCTATCGATATTGCGCTTCAGTACAATAACGGATATAGGGAGAAAATCTACTCTTATGTCAACAATATCAACACTATAGAGGGTGGTACCCATCTGCAGGGATTCAAGATGGGACTGAGCCGCTCGCTAAAGCAGTATGCCGAGAAGAACAAGCTCTTGGATAAGTTCAAGGGTGACCTTGCTCCAGAGGACTTCCGTGAGGGACTTACTGCGGTGATTTCCGTGAAGGTTGCAGAACCTCAGTTTGAGGGACAGACCAAGACCAAACTTGGTAACCCGGAGGCGACTTCTGCCGTATCTCAGGCTACTTCAGCGGCCATGGAGGCTTATCTTGAAGAGCATCCGAAGGAGGCTAAACTAATTATCGAGAAAGTCGTTCTTGCCGCTACGGCACGTAATGCCGCTCGCAAGGCTCGTGAGATGGTGCAGCGTAAGGGTTATATGTCAGGAGGAGGAATGCCTGGAAAACTTGCAGACTGCTCTGACAGGAATCCTGAAAAGTGTGAGTTGTTCCTTGTCGAGGGAGATTCCGCAGGTGGTACAGCCAAGCAGGGTAGAGACCGTAAGACGCAAGCTATACTTCCGTTGAGGGGTAAGATTCTTAATGTCGAGAAAGCCACTGGAGACAGAGCTTTTGATTCAGAGGAGATTAGGAATATTTATACGGCACTCGGTGTTACCGTGGCTCAGGAAGATGAGAATGGAGAGAAACACATGGATCTCAGTAAACTCCGTTATCATAAGATTGTGATTATGACCGATGCTGATGTGGATGGCTCTCATATTGCTTGTCTTATTCTTACATTCTTCTTCAGGTATATGTTTGACCTCATAAAGAACGGTTATGTATATCTTGCAACTCCGCCGCTTTACTTGGTAAAGAAAGGGAAAGAGGAAGTTTATTGCTGGACAGAGCAGCAGCGTGAGGAAGCTGCTCTTGCTTTGGGTAAAGGGACAGACAAAGGTTACACGGTACAGAGGTACAAAGGTCTTGGTGAAATGTCCGAGGACCAGTTGTGGGAAACCACTATGAATCCTGCTAAACGTAGGCTCAGAAAGATTACTATCGACAATGCCGCCCAAGCAGAGCGCACGTTCTCCATGCTTATGGGTGATGATGTGCCACCACGCAGGCAGTTCATTGAGGAAAATGCACATTACGCTAAGATTGATGCTTAATATTTGATATATTATGGTAGATATATTTGACAGAATACACAAAGATTCAGGTGGCCCTATCGGCCAGTATCTTGAACAAGCTTTTGGATACTACATGTATCCGCGTCTTGAAGGTGAACTTGGTCCTCATATGATTTTCAACGGGATGCCGGTTCTCAACTGGAGTCTTAACAATTATCTTGGGCTAGCCAATCACCCAGAGGTACGTAAGGCTGATGCTGAGGCCGCTGCACAGTATGGTCTCGCTTACCCTATGGGCGCTAGAATGATGAGCGGTCAGACGAGATATCATGAGAAACTGGAGAAAATGCTTGCCGACTTCGAAAAGAAGGAGGATGCATTTCTTTTTAACTTCGGATATCAAGGTATAGTGTCTACTATTGACGCCCTGACTTCCCGCCACGACGTTATAGTATATGATGCGGAGTGCCATGCATGCCTTCTTGATGGTATCAGACTTCATATCGGAGAGAAATTCAAGTATCGCCACAATAATATTGAAGATTGTGAGAAGGTCCTTGCACGAGCTTGCAGTGTGGCAGAAGAGAATGGCGGTGGAGTTCTGCTTATAACTGAGGGCGTTTTCGGTATGACTGGTGCTCTTGGAATTCTTGATAAGATCACTGCGCTTAAGAAGAAATATCAGTTCCGTATCCTTATTGACGATGCTCATGGTTTCGGCCTGCTTGGTGAGCACGGAAGAGGAACATCAGAGCACTTCGGATGTATGGATGAGGTGGATCTCTATATTGGCGCTTTCGCGAAATCTATGGCGTCTATAGGTGGTTTTGTGGCAGGCCCTCATTACATCATCAATTATCTTCGTGCTAATCTCCGCTCTCAAATGTACGCTAAGTCTCTTCCTATGGCGTTTGTGCTTGGAAATATCAAGCGTTTGGAGATTATCGACTCTCCAGAGGGGGATGAATTGAGAAAGAAATGCTGGGCTATAACTCATGCTATCCAGGACGGATTCCGCAAGGAGGGCTTCGATATTGGAGAGGCTGAGGCTTGTGTGACTCCGGTGCATATCAAGGGAGGAGTTGCTCAGGCTACGAAGATGGCTAAAGACCTCAGAGAGAATTATAAGATTTTCTGCTCAGTGGTGATTTACCCTGTTATCCCTAAGGGAATGGTGATTTTCCGCATTGTCTCAACGGCTGTCCATACAATGGAAGATGTTGAGTACACGCTTAATGCATTTAAGGAGATTAAGGCCAAACTGGATGCCGGTTATTATGACGGTGATGATTTGGCTGCGATGACCATAATGTAATCTCTTGCTAATGACTCGTCCTTCCCTGTCAAAGTTTATTCCTTTAGGACTTATCTTCTTGCTTCTCGCTATTCTTATGCCGAGAAACTCGAAGTTTGCCTATGATTATAGGAAAGGACGGGAATGGAAGTATGAGACTCTGTTCGCGGAGTTCGACTTCCCTATATACAAGACTGCGGAACAGATAAGGGAAGAGTTATCTTCTAGTACTGAGAGAGTCGTACCATACTATAGATTCTCCTCCGTTACAATGAACCGGAGTTTGACTGCAGCTCAGGGCAAGGATCTTGGAAAGCTGAAAAATGCCGTTGTCTCGGAGTTGCGATCGTTGTATACAAAGGGCATTGTCCAGGATGAAAGCCGCAAGCAGAAAGACGATATTCCGCAGTCTGATATCATATATATCCAGAGGGATAAGAGGGCCATCAAGACTCCTTCTACAGAAGTCTACAAGCAGTCGGAGGCGAAAGCCAAATTGCTATCTGACTTGGGAGCGATGTCCGATGTCAATGTAGACTCTCTTCTTAAAGCGGAAGGGGTTTACGATCTTATAGTCCCTAATGTGATATATGATGAGCAGACCACAAAACTCGTGAACGCTGAAGAAATAAACGATATTTCTCCTACGTCTGGCTATGTGCGTGCTGGACAGCTGATTGTCTCTAAGGGGGAAATCGTTACATCCGAAATAGAACAGATGCTCGATTCATATAAAAAAGAGCTTGAGTTGAATGTGGGATATCTCGGCCCTACGGCACTCGTTATTCTGGGCAATATCTTGCTTTCAGCCGCATTGGTGGTTCTGCTCTATTTTGTAATATCGTTCAGTTGCCCGTCCGTCTTTTCGGACAATAGGTATTACTACATCATTAGTCTTTATTCGCTGTCTTCTGTTCTCACACTGCTGCTTTCTGTACATCATGAGAATATATTGTTCGCGGTGCCGTATTCGCTTTTTGCGATTATGCTTCAGGCCTTTATGAGCCCAAGGCAGATAGCACCAGTCTACATTTCAATACTGACTCCGCTTCTGGTATCTTCCAATGAAGGAGCTGTGCTATTTGTGATGTTTGCGCTTGGAGGACTAGTGATGATATACTTATTTAAGTATTTTCAGCAGGGGTGGAAGCAGTTCCTTGCAGCAATGATTAATTTCGCCATTGTTACCATAGTTTTCCTTGGATTCAAGGCATCCGATCTGGTGGCCGGGGGTGTGTGGTATGCAATATTGGCGTTGTTTGTCGGTTCCATGCTTTCTGTGGCTGGTTATCCGCTAGTGTATTTGTTTGAGAAGATTTTCAATTTGGTCTCAAATTCAAGGCTAGCGGAACTATGCAATACTTCAAATCCTCTTATTAGGGAGTTGGAGCAGAAAGCCCCGGGAACTTTCCAACATTCTCTTCAGGTCATGAATATGGCCGATGCGGTATCAAGGCTTGTAGATGTTAATCCTGATCTGGTGCGTGCCGGTGCTCTTTATCACGATATAGGTAAGATCAACAACCCGCTGTGTTTTATTGAGAATGAGTTCATGGTGAAAACGGATGCCAAGTATCATAGTGGTCTGACTCCAATCCAGAGTGCGAAAGATATCATTAGGCATGTCTCTGACGGTGTGGAAATAGCACAGAAGCATAGGCTTCCGAAAGTTATTATTGACTTTATAGATACACATCATGGTACGACTGTAGTTCGGTACTTCTATAATCAGTTCTTGAAAGAGGGTGGGGATCCGTCTTTGATTTCGGAATTCCGTTATACTGGACACAAGCCTGAAACCAAGGCTCAGATAGTGGTGATGTTGTGTGATAGCATTGAGGCGGCTTCAAGGACGCTCAAAGGTAACAATGACAGGATCTACTCCGATTTTGTTGAGAGTATTGTGGCAGGAAAAATGGAGGAGGGGCAGTTTGACGATGCTGATATTTCTATCAGTGAGTTAAAGGCTCTTAAAGAAGGACTTAAGCAATATCTTGCACAACTCAACCATGAGCGAGTGGTTTATCCAAAGAATAAATTGAATAAAAATATTAACAATGAAAGTATTACAAAACAAAATTGATGATCTCAATCTTGAATTGACCGTTGAGGTTGAGGCTGCTGACTACGCAGAAATTGAGAGGAAAAAGCTTGCAGAGCGCAAACGTACCGCTGATTTCAAGGGATTCCGTAAGGGTATGGCTCCTATGTCCATGATTAAGAAGATCTTCGGGGAGCAGTGCCTTGTAGAGGCCGTCAATCAGGTGCTCTCGGGTGCTCTTGATTCTCATATCAAGGACAACTCACTGCATGTTATTGGAGAACCGCTTTCTTCAGAAAAACAGCCTGAAATTGAGTGGGTTGACGGAAATGACTTCACATTCGTGTTTGACCTTGGCCTTTATCCGGAAATCAGCCTTGAAGTAGGTAAGGATGACAAAGTTCCGAGTTATACCGTAAGCGTTTCCGCAAAGGATAAGACTACGATGGTCGAGAACCTTAAGAAATATTACGAGGAGAAAGCAAAAGCGGACGAAGAGAACAAGTCGTCAGAGGAAGGTAAGGATGATAAGGAGCAACCATCTGTAAAAGAAGAAAAAACTGACGAGGAAATCGAGAAAGAGGCATCCGATAGACTTGAGGCTCAGTTCAAGAATGAGGCTGAATGGAGACTTTCCAAGGATATCCGTGAGTATGTTGTGAATAAGGCTAATATTACTCTGCCAGAGGAGTTCCTCAAGAGATGGCTTCTTGTTGCCAATCAGGGCAAGGTTACCAAGGAGGATATTGACAAGGAGTTCGATGGATTCCTCTCTGACTTCAAGTGGCAGCTCGTGCGTGGCTATCTCATGAAGAAGTATGACTTTAAGATCGATGAGAAAGACCTTCATGAGGCGGCAGAGGCCTACGTTACATATCAGTACGCAATGTATGGACTTAGCAATCTTCCTAAGGAGATGATTCAGGAGGCCGTAGTGAATATCCTTCAGAATCAGGAGCAGGTGCAGCGTATTGCCGAAAATGTAGAAGACAGCAAGGTCGTATCAAAGCTCAAGGAAGAGATGACTCTCGAGCCTACGAAGATTACTTCTTTGAAATTCAAGGATTTGAAATAAGGATAATCTAAAACCGAGTCACCCCTGGCATGAATGAAGCCGAACGGGTGTACCGCATAGAAAATGCGTCCCTGCTATTTACGGCCGGGACGCATTCTTTATGTAACGATGTTCGATGTCAGTAAAATCGGAGTCTGACGGCGCCCATAATGGATCTGGAATGTACCACCATATTTTTGAAAAATATTGCCTTAGACTCTCATCTTTGAAGACATATCCGCGATTTGCGTATGGTAGATTTCTAATTATTCTTTTTTCCTCAGCAGTGTTCTGTGCTCTTTCCAGTGCCCCTAATCCATATTTTCTGTCAAAGAATTCTCCGAGGGGATATTCTTTGTAGTCTTGTCGATATAGATAATCTCCGGAAAAAATTTCCATATCATATTTCGGCTCAAAGTCTTTGATAATACAAGCGACAGTTCCATTGCGCAAAGAAACTTCGGTACAATGTTCGTCGTAAAGGCTCGTCTTACGAGTTTTGCCGTCTCCGTCTAAGATATAAAAATCATTATCACTGAAAGCTTCTGACAAAATGCCGAAGTGTTTGGCTGTGTTTTCAGCTCGAACAGTCATAGTAAATGTATCTATTTTCCCTCCTTCCCATCTCTGCGCTGGTTTTAGCCAGTATGGAATCATGAAAGAAAACGATGACCCATGCGAAGTGCGATATCTATAAGAGTGCTTTACGATATTATAGCCAGGTTCGAAAACGCAATTGAAATAATAAGCATACGAGTAATATACCATTTCATTATTCTTAATGTCATATAATGCACTTTCATCTACGAAAGGAACATCAAATTCATCAAATCTTTCGAAAGGGATATATCTGTCAAACTCTGTAATTGGCTTAAAAACAGTCAAACTATCATTGTGATTCGAATTTACTACTATACCATTTGTATAAGGAAGCGCCAATCCATTGAAAACTACAGCAAAATCCTTAATGTAGGGGTGCCCGGAATTGGGCTGGAATATAGTGTCATAGGCGCCACTTGATGCTTCAGCCTCGAATCCCATAGTTATGTTTTTCTTCTTATCAGATGGATTGAAAAAAACATAATTTACATCCACATCCACGAAACAATCATCCCTAAGAGTGAAAGACAAATGTTCCTCGCTTATTGAAATGTCGGTCTCTTGAAGCGGTATCAAGCAATTCCCTGATACATAATATGTGCTGTCATTAGCTAATATTGAGGCGCTTATGGCTAAACAAACCAAGCAACTAAACAAAATTCTATTCATAACAAAGAGGATTAAATGTATTTAATGGACGAGCCTCAGATTTTAATGTTGTACCTGGTGAGTGGAACTCTGCGTAGATAAATGCTGGGTCAATTGAAGTCTCTGCTGTATAAATCATTTTTTTATTATTGTCAGTTGTTTCTGTTTTTGGTCGAAAGAAACCAATGAAATCTTTCGCATATACATTAGATATTATTCAACACACTTTTGCGCGTTATAAAAAGTGAAATACGTTAAATCTTCATCTTTTTCTTTATCCACAGAATATTCGTGTTCACTTTTCTATCGTTTTAACCAAAAATCGCTGACACACAACAAGCTGCAAATACTTGACTAAATTCATCGTATTGTACTGAAAAGAATTCGCGCACAGAAGACGCATCGCGTATCGTAGGAGGGGGTTTCTGACACCGAGTGCCTTCGAAGGGGCAGGGGAAGGCGGAGCAAACAAATAACTTCCCTATATTCGGCAGATGAATCCACCGCATTGTGCTGAAAAAGCCCACGTCCATAGTAGGATGCGGGCTTTGATTGCGGCGAAACCGGAGAGGCAATTGCCCCGTATTATTCCGGTTTGTATGAATCTTTTAGGGATGCCGTCTTGTTGAAGATGGCTTTGTCCTCTGAGGAATCTTTGTCCTTGATGTAGTATCCGGTGCGCTCGAACTGTACAGCGATGCCGGAATTATCTTCGAGAAGCGCCGGCTCTGCAAACGCCTTGCCGATGGTAAGAGAGTCAGGATTAAGGAAATCCTTGTAGTCTTTGTCTTCCGGTATCTGGCTCATGTCTGCAAGGGTGAACAGTCGGTCGTAATTGCGGAGCTCAATCTCCTTGGCGTATGCAGTGGAAACCCAGTGGATGGTGCCCTTGACACTTCTCCACTCTCCGGCTCCCGGGCGGGTGCTTGGGTCGTATGTGCATTTTAACTCTATGACATTGCCTGCTTCGTCTTTGATGACCTCCTCGCACTTTATGATATAGGTGTATTTGAGGCGGACCTCTCCGTCAGGCTTGAGTCTGAAGAACTTCTTCGGAGCATCTTCCATGAAGTCCGCACGGTCAATTAGCAACTCTCCCGTGAAAGGAACTTTGCGTGTGGGTCCTTCTGGCTCGGCAGGGTTGAGAGGGCAGTCAAACCACTCTACTTGTCCTTCCGGATAATTGGTGATGGTGACCTTGACCGGGTTCTGGACAACCATATACCGGTTGGACCGTGCGTTCAGGTCCTGACGTACGCACCATTCGAGAAGCTGGATATCCATGAGCTGGTCGCGTTTGGAAACACCGATCTTGTCGCAGAACATTTTGAGTGCGTCTGGTGTGTATCCTCTTCTGCGCACGCCACAGAGTGTTGGCATTCTTGGGTCGTCCCATCCTGCTACGATGCCCTTCTGTACAAGTTCAAGGAGTTTGCGCTTGGACATAAGAGTGTATGTGAGGTTGAGCCTTGCAAATTCATACTGATGCGATGGGTAGATGCCGAGAGTCTGGATGAACCAGTCGTACAGAGGCCTATGGACGTCAAATTCGAGGGTGCAGATGGAATGGGTGATATGTTCTATGGAATCACACTGTCCGTGGGTGTAGTCGTACATCGGGTAGATGCACCATTTGTCTCCGGTGCGGTGGTGATGCGCGTGTTTGATGCGGTAGAGGAGAGGATCACGGAACATCATGTTTGGGTGTGCCATATCAATCTTGGCACGGAGGACTTTCTCTCCATCTGCGTATTTGCCGTCTCGCATTTCTCTGAAAAGTCTCAGGTTCTCCTCTACGGTACGGTCGCGCCATGGACTGTCGGTGCCAGGCTTGTCCACCGTACCTCTATTTTTGGAGATCTCTTCCTGACTTTGGTCGTCTACGTATGCCAGGCCTCTTTGGATTAGCTCTTCCGCCCACTGATAGAGCTGATCGAAGTAATCTGACGCATAGCATTCCTTTTCCCACTGGAATCCGAGCCATTTGATATCCTCCTTGATGGAGTCAACGTACTCGGTATCTTCCTTTACTGGGTTGGTGTCGTCATATCGGAGATTGGTCTTGCCGCCGTATTTCTGAGCAAGGCCGAAATTTATGCAGAGTGATTTGGCGTGTCCAAGGTGGAGGTATCCGTTCGGTTCAGGAGGAAAACGTGTCAAAATGCTTGAGACTTTTCCTGACTTGAGATCGTCTTCAATAATTTCCTCGAGGAAATTCAGTTTCCTGGCTTCTTCCATAATCTATTTTGTATAAAATGTTTGTTGTTTCAAAACTTCAAATTTAGAAAAAAGTTCGTAATAATCTGATATTATTTCCGTATATTTACGAAATTATGGCGATAAGACTTTCACTAAAGAGTACGGATTCTACACTTTTCTGTTGTAGTAAATGGTGGGGAAATCCAGACTTGCCACCGCAGGTGGAGTACCCGATGATGACGTACACGGATGAGGATGGACAGGAAGGCGAGTTTCCGCTCACGTTCATCTGTCAGATAGACTGCGCGGATATAGCACCTTTTGATGCCGAAGGCCGGCTTCCTCACGAGGGAATGTTATATTTTTTCGCGGCGATAGACGACTATGTGGGGTATGAGTCTCCAGTCCCAACGCCGCTCGGAAAGTGGGATAAACAACTTGCCGTGGTGAAATATAGTAAGACTGTCAATATGGAGACATTCAACAGTTGTATTCTTGTGGATGATGATGACAATGAACTTGCCGAGCCGGAGATGGCTATTGAGTTCAGTCAGTGTGCTGATGATGCGGATGGACACAAACTGCTCGGAGTCCCTTTCTTCCAGGAAATAAAAGAACAATTCCCTGGCTGTGCAAGTCTCCTTCAGATAGATGAGGATGACGCGCTCGGAATCCGCTTTCATGACAGCGGAATGTTTAATTTTATGATTAAGGATAGTGACTTGAAATTCTGCAACTGGAAGCGCACTTTCGGTCATCTCCATTCCCTATAGTCTATGAGTGTTCAAGCATTTAATATTTTTCTTGTCGTGATGGCGGTCGTGGCTGTGATAGTGTTTGTGGCATTGTTCTTCGTGGATGCGGGCTATGGAAAATTCTACGACAAGAAGTGGGGGCCTGCTGTGAACAATCGTCTAGGTTGGGTGCTGATGGAGTCTCCTGTGTTTTTTGCGATGCTCCTGTTGTGGCTATTGTCAGACAGGAAGGATGATATGACGAGGCTTATTTTTCTGATTGTCTTCGAACTGCATTATTTCCAGCGCTCGTTCATTTTCCCATTTCTTATCAAGGGAAAGAGTAAAATGCCGTTGAGCATTATTCTTATGGGGGTTGTTTTCAATACTTTGAATGCTTTCATGCAAGGTGGATGGCTGTTTTATCTTTCGCCATCGGAGATGTATCAGACTGCATGGCTAAGAAGTCCTCAGTTTGTCATCGGTCTAGTTGTGTTTGCTCTTGGGATGTTTGTCAATATTCAGTCAGATAGTATAATCAGGCATCTTCGCGCTCCTGGTGACACGCGGCACTATCTTCCCAAAAAGGGGATGTTCAAATACGTTACTTCCGCTAATTATTTCGGAGAACTGACCGAATGGGTGGGATTTGCTATTATGACCTGGTCATGGTCGGGCGTGCTATTTGCCGTATGGACTTTTGCTAATCTGTGCCCGAGGGCATCAAGAATATACGAGAAATATAAAAAGGAATTCGGGGATGAACTTGATACTACGAAGGTCAAGAGAATCATTCCTTTTATCTATTGATTTATGGAATCAAAGATTTTTACTCCATGCCGGATAGGTCCGGTGGAACTGCGCAATAGGGTTATCCGTTCCGCAGCCTTTGAAAATATGGCTTATGGCAACAAGCCGTCAAAGGACCTATTTGACTACCATACCGCAGTGGCGCGTGGTGGTGTGGGCATGACTACTGTAGCTTATGCGGCTGTCAGCCAGTCTGGGCTGTCATTTGATGGTCAGTTGTGGATGAGGAAAGAAATAGTCCCTGACTTGAAGAAACTTACCGATTCCGTGCATTCTTATGGTGCCAAGGCTTCGATTCAACTCGGGCATTGTGGCAATATGACTCACCGTGCCACCTGTGGCTGCATGCCGGTGGGTGCTTCATCTGGCTTTAATCTTTACTCTCCGACTTTTGTACGAGCGCTTCGTAAAGATGAGATTTATGCCCTGGTGGATGATTTCGGGAATGCCGTGAATCTTGCCAGAGAGGCTGGCTTTGACTGCGTGGAGATACATGCTGGACATGGGTACCTTATCAGTCAATTCCTCTCACCATACACCAATCACCGTCACGACGAGTTCGGGGGAAGCCTTGACAATAGAATGCGTTTTATGAGGCTCGTCATTGAAAGGGTGATGCGTGAAGCTGGAAATGATCTTGGGGTGATCGTGAAGGTGAACATGCATGATGGATTCAAGCGTGGTATGCAGACGGATGAGTGCCTTCTCGTGGCAAAGGAACTTGAAAGACTCGGGGTGCATGCACTTGTGCTAACTGCAGGTTTTGTTAGCAAGGCTCCTATGGAGGTCATGCGCGGAGCCATGCCTCTAAAGACTTTACGCTACTATATGGATATGCGTAAGTTCTGGTGGCTCAAGGCAGGAATTGCTCTCGGTGGACGACTGATGATACCGACTGTGCCATATAAAGAGGCATATTTCCTTGACGAAGCCAAAATCTTTAGAAAGCAGTTAAAGTTGCCGCTCATATATGTCGGAGGCCTGATTTCTAAGCATAAGATGGAGGAGGTGCTTGATGCAGGTTTCGAAGGGCTTCAAGTGGCGAGGGCTCTTGTACACGATACAGAATTTGTGAATAAACTCCGCACTGGTGAGATTGAGTGCAGCGGGTGCAAGCATTCCAACTATTGCATTGGAAGAATGTACACGCTGGAGATGAGGTGTCATCATTGTGTGGAGAATCTTCCTAAGAGTCTTCGGGAGGAGATTGATAAAGCTGAAAGGGATGTTTAAGAGCAGACTTGGACATACCCCGCTTGCTTTGGTTACTGGCGGAAGTTCTGGAATGGGGCTTGAATACTGCCGTGCATTGGCTGGTGCGGGATGTGACCTTCTGATAGTAAGCATTGAGAAAGAGAAACTTCCGCTGGTATCAGCCCAGATAGCATCGGAGTTCGGCGTAAAGGCTGAAGGCATATATATGGATCTGGCAAGAGTAGATGCTGCAGATGAACTGTATTCCTATTGCCATAAGCAGGGGTTTGAGGTGGACATACTAATCAATGATGCTGGTGTGTTCTTCTTTAAGGAACTTGGGTTGGAGAATATTGGAAAGATGGAGATGATGCTGCTGCTCCACAATCTTACGCCTGCCAAACTATGTATTCTCTTTGGGGAGGATATGAAGAAACGTGGCTGCGGATATATACTCAATATGAGTTCTGTATCTGCAAGCCTTCCTTTCCCAGGAATAACCACTTATGCCGCGACTAAAGCCTTTCTGAAGAGTTTCGGCAAGGCTCTTTATTACGAGATGAAGCCTTACGGAGTGCGGGTATGCACTATGTGCCCAGGTGCTGTTGCAACGCCTTTATATAAACTGAAGCCTTCGTTGATGAAGATTGGCGTGGGAATTGGTATTATCAAGAGACCATCTACGATAGTAAGGCGTGGACTTCGCGGAATGTACCGTGGACGCAGGGTGGTCAATCCTTCTCTGATGAGCTATTATCTTCCTCCACTATTTAGTATACTTCCAAAACCTGTCATAAGTGCAATATGGAAAAGGTTGTAGTGATAACGGGTGCAAGCGGAAGCATGGGCTCTGCTGCGACCAAGATGTTGGCTGCCAAGGGATTTAAGATAATCATGGCGTGTAGGAATCTGTCAAAGGCGGCATCTGTGCGGGACATTATCCTTCACGATGTGCCTGAGGCGGAACTTGAACTCGCAGAGTTGCGGCTTGACTCCTTCGCTTCTATAAGGGATTTTGCGTCTTCCCTTGACGGAAGGGCATTATATGGATTGTTTAATAATGCTGGGGTTATGCCCAAGGATTATTCTCTAACGGAAGACGGATTTGAGCAGACTATAGCTGTCAATTATCTGGGCCCCTTTCTCCTTACACATCTTCTTCTCCCGAATCTTGAGAGCGATGGGCATGTGGTCAATATGATTTCTCTTACATGCAACCATGTCAAGGAGCCATCTGATTTTATCAATGTCAGGCCAGAAGGTTACCGGCAGTTGCACAACTATGCTCAGTCAAAGTTGGCTCTGATGTACTTTAGTATTGAACTTGCCAGACGAGAACCGGATCTGAATGTGAATGTGTCTGATCCCGGGGTAGTTAGCAGCAATATGATCGACCTTGGCCGCTGGTTTGATCCGATAGCCGATGCTGTTTTTAAGCCATTGTGCAAGAGACCGGAAGAGGGGGCTCTACCGGCCGTGAACGCATTGCTCTCAGACAGAAGTATGCAGCTGTTTCGAGGAAATGGCTCGGAACCGCTTCCCGAAAAATTCATGGAACGTAGGATTGCTTCAGCCGCCCTATGGGAACAGACTGAACAACTGTTGAAAGAAAAAAAACAATTGTATATATGATAAAGTCAATGACAGGATATGGCAAAGCTGAAGTTTCGCTTGCTGGTGGTAAACTTACCGTCGAAATACGTACTCTGAACGGAAAGACTGCTGATATTAACCTCAAAAGTCAGCTTCTTCCCAAGGACAAGGAACTTGAATTGCGCGCAAGGCTTGCCCAGGTGTTAGTGCGCGGTACGATAGATGTATTCCTTACATGGGAAGCAGACGTTTCCGATTCCGGGCGGCAGATTAATATGGATGTGGCAAGAACTTATATGCGTGGTGCTATGGAACTCGCATCCGAATTTGGAATAAGCTCTGACCAGACGCAGACTTCCGCCCTTCTTGCATCCGTTCTTCGTATGCCGGAAGTAGCTGAAGTTAAGAGGACGGACGTTCTGACTGACGAGTGCTGGCCAGAGATTAGCGATGCGTTTGATCGTTGCCTTGAGATGGTCTGTGAATATCGCAGCAGGGAAGGCAAAGCTCTATATGACGATGTTACTTCAAGGGTCTCTACCATTCGGAATTTGTATGACAAGATTGAGCTTCTTGAGCCGGAGCGAGTAGACAACATAAGGAAGAAGATTGTCAAGGCAGCGGAGGACCTTTCGATTAAGATGGATAAGGAACGATTCGAGCAGGAGATGATATTTTATCTTGAGAAGTTCGATATCAATGAGGAAAAAGTTCGTCTTCGCCAGCACTGTAAATATTTTATGGATACCATTGATTCAGAGGAGTATCCTGGTAAGAAACTTGGCTTCATTATTCAGGAGATGGGCAGGGAAATCAATACCACTGGCTCAAAAGCCAACAATTCAGAGATCCAGCAGTATGTTGTCCGTATGAAAGACGAGTTGGAGAAGATTCGTGAGCAGTCGATGAATATTCTTTAGGGCTATCAACTCATTACTAAATGAGAAAGGCTTCTCGTGGATTTATTCTTCGAGAAGCCTTTTTAGATATTCTTCTGGTCTGTCAGACTGCCATAGTGCCCCTAACACTGCTGCGCCTCCAAACCCTATCGACTTGAGTTCTTCAATATGTTCTATGCTTACTCCGCCCAGGGCGTATGTTTTATAATCTATTATCCCTTCTGAAGCAGCCATATCGAGTGTCTGCCTTGAAAAGGCGCTCCCATAGCCTTCTTTGGAGATGCTGTCGTAGATGGGGCTGAGGAATAGGTAGTCACATTGGCCTTTATAGGCCTTCAGCTCTTCTATGCTATGACAGGATCTTGATATGGTCATACCGGGAACTCTTGAAGGAGGAAGTGGATTGCGGGAGTTGAGGTGGACGCCACCGAGGCTATATTGGCTTGCAAGGCCGAAATGGTCATGCAGAACGATTCGTCTGCGGTACGCCTCACTGATATCCTTAATCCAATCCTCAAGAGCCTTCTCTTCGCAGTGGGGCTTACGCAGATGCAGTCTTTCTAGTCCGCACTCGAATAGTTTCTCAACTATTAGTGTCTCTCCCTCAAAGAAATCCGGACGGCTAATGACAATTATCTTCATTATGGAAGATCTATGAGGAACGAATTCATCGAGCGTAGGTCGATGCTCCATAATTTGCCGATAAGAGGCTCTCCGAATCCGCCTGCCAGTTCGAGAGCTTGTGTCGCTTCCACACTGCCAACTATCGCCGGGGTGACTCCGAGCACGGCTTTCGATGGAGGCGTCATGCTTGTGAGTTCGTTCTCGTCGTATAAGTCTCTGTAGGAATGAATGTGTCCATTCTTGTCAGGAGTACAGAATACGGATACCTGTCCGTTAAGACCTTGGATGCTTCCGTATACATAGGGTTTGCCAAGTTCTAAGCACGTGTCATTCAGTATGAACCGAGTAGCGAAATTGTCGCAGCCGTCTACGATGATGTCGTAGCCTTTCAGAATATCTGTGGCATTGTCTTTCGTGATGAATCCTTCGTAAGGAATGATTTTAACCTCGGAATTAAGCTCGTGAAGCCTTGATGCAGCGCATGAAGTTTTGGGTAACCCTACTTCAGACTCCTTGTACAGGGTCTGGCGTTGGAGGTTGGAAAGGCTCACGAGGTCAGCATCCGCTATTCCGAGCGTGCCTATTCCTGCTGCCGTAAGATATGTGGCAATAGGGGAGCCAAGTCCACCTACACCCACTAGCAGAACTTTAGTGGAAGAGAGCTTCTGCTGGCCCTCTTCCCCAAGTTCCTCAAGCATTGTCTGTCTGGAATACCTTTCCATATGCTTATCTCATTTTGGTCTCATCGAAACTGGCATCCCAGTCTTTCCAAACTGGCTCACGGCCGAGTTCCCTCAGTCTCCTATCTATCTCCACGGCAGTCCTGTCGTCGCTGACATGAAACTGCTCAAGTGCTTGAGGGTAGGTGTAGTACCCTCCTGGCTCGGTCTTGCTCTCTGCGCTCATGGTGGTGACTCCAAGGGTGGCCATATTGTCCCTGATCTTGGCTGGCTCACGGGTGGAGTATGATATGTCCACATCATGGTCGAAGATGCGCATGGCAAAAGTGACTTGCGCAAGTTGCCTGTCTGTCATCACGCAGTTAGGCTGAAATCCTCCGTTCTCAGCCGGTCTCATTCGAGGAAAGTTCACACTATATTTGGTGCGCCAATAATGCTTCTGAAGATACCTAAGGTGGTAGGCCATCATGGTGATGTCGGTACGCCATTCTTTCTCAAGTCCTATGAGTACTCCCATTCCTATGGAGTGAACTCCCGCTTGCCCCATACGGTCGAATCCGTTGCATCTCCAGTCGAAATTGGCTTTCATGCCACGTGGGTGGTAGATGTTGTAATGTGCTCTGTTGTATGTCTCCTGAAAGCATATTACACCGTTCAGTCCGTGGTGGGTCAGCTCCTCGTATTCTTCTGTCTTGAGCGGCATTACCTCTATTTTGAGGTTTGAAAAATATTTCTTGGCTATATCCAGCGCTTTGGCCAGATAAGGAACTCCAGCTTTGGCAGGATTCTCTCCAGTGACTATCAGCAAGTTTTCGAAAGGAGCAAGTTTCTTGATGGCTTTGTATTCATCTTCGCACTGCTCCGGAGTCAATATCACGCGTGGCATCGGGTTACTTATATGAAAACCACAGTAAACGCATGAATTGGTGCATGAGTTGGTAATATAGAGTGGAATGAACATGGAAATGGTCTTTCCGAAGCGTTCTTCCGTATATTTGCGGCTCAGTGCCGCCATGGTTTCAAGATATGGCTCTGCTGCTGGTGAGATAAGAGCCATGAAATCCTCCACGTCGCAGTGCTCCTTGCCGAGTGCTCTGCGAACATCATTATCTGTCTTGGATGCTATCTTGGCTGTAGTCTCGTCCCAGTCAATCTTTGCAAGTTCGTCTGTAAACATCTCCGGCCTCCTATTATGCTTCGTCGAGGAATGATGTAAGAGGTGAGCTTGCTTCGGCGATAAATCCATCTCTCTGTGCTCCAAGTCCTGCCTCAAAGGCCATCCTTCCAGCCTCCACTGCAGCCTTGAATGCAGTAGCCATGGCTACAGGATCTCCAGCAACTGCTATGGCTGTATTGACAAGACACGCACTAGCTCCCATTTCCATCGCTTCTGCTGCATGGCTTGGTGCTCCGATTCCTGCATCCACTACTACCGGTACTGTGGCCTGTTCTATAATGATGCGGATAAAGTCTCTGGTCTGGAGTCCCTTGTTGGTTCCGATAGGCGCGCCAAGAGGCATAACTGCTGCTGCCCCAGCTTCCTCAAGATGCTTGCACAGTGTCGGGTCTGCCTGGCAGTATGGAAGTACGATGAAGCCTAGTTTTACAAGTTGTTCTGTGGCTTTAAGCGTCTCAATTGAATCCGGAAGAAGGTATCTTGGATCCGGATGAATCTCCAGTTTGAGCCAGTTGGTTCCGAATGCTTCACGTGCCATCTGTGCGGCGAATACTGCTTCGTCTGCATTTCTGACCCCTGATGTGTTAGGAAGTAGTTGGATGCCTGGATGTTCGATGTGTTTAAGCATATCGTCATTCTTGTCTTCCAGTTCGACACGTTTCATGGCTAAGGTAACCATTTCCGTTCCAGAAGCAAGAATTGCTTTCTCCATAATATCATTGGAATTGAATTTTCCGGTTCCAAGAAAGAGCCTGGAATTGAATTCTTTTCCTGCAATAACCAATTTATCCATTTTATTTGTCTTTTTCTGATTGTTTGATTGTCTGTATTATCTCCTTTGTCATGGCTGAAGGGTCGTCTGCTCCGAGGATGGCCCCGCTGAGGGCTATTCCGTCTACTCCCGTTGCCATGATGGATGGAATGTCAGCCACTGTTATTCCCCCTATTGCCACAATCGGAATCTTTACTCCTGATTCATGCATACCACGGACTATGGCCTTGTAGCCTTCTAGTCCGAGCACCGGTGAAAGATTCTTTTTGGTGGTGGTGAAGCGAAATGGCCCGCAGCCTATATAATCTGCTCCGAGCCTTGTGAGCCGGAGCACATCCTCGAGTGTGTTAGCGGTGCCCCCGATAATTTTTTCTGCACCCAGTATTGTGCGAGCTTCGTCAAGAGGCATATCATCCTTTCCGAGATGCACACCATCTGCACCGACGCTCTCCACAAGTTCTACATGATCATCGAGTATGAATTTTGCACCATATTCCCTGCACATAGGGGCTACTTCCAGTGCTACGGCCTTGATCTCCGATGCCGATGCATCTTTCATTCTTAGCTGTATCCACTTGCATCCTCCCTCAAGCGCGAGTTTGATGCCGTCTGCGTAACCTAATTTCTCGGTGCAGTGTGAAATGAACTGGAACATTTCTCTCTATCCTCCGCAAGTGGCCCGTATGACGACTATACTGACGCCTTCGGAAAGGCTGGTGTCTTGCCATTCGCTGCGTGGAATCATTTTGTTAGATACGGCAACGGCGACCCCTTTCTCCGGTAAAGCAAGCTCTGATGCGAGTTCTGAAAGGGTAGTCGCATTAGTGTGCACTTCCTTATTATTGACTTTAACTGTCATAATCTATCTGAATTTATAAAAATGGTCTACTGGGCCGAATCCGTGCCCAATAGTGTATTCTGCGCCTGCAATGATGGCATTGTTGATATAATCCTTGGCTGCGGTCGCTGCTTCTGGCAGGGACATGCCCTTGGCAAGCATGGAGGCGAAGGCTGACGACAAGGTGCAGCCAGTTCCATGGGTGTTCTTGGTGTGTATTCTTGCGGATGGCAGACGGTAGGACTTCCCGTCCTCGGCATCATAGAAGATGTCCACGAGTTCTTCTTCGCTGAGGTGTCCAGCTTTGAGAAGAACGCTTGCACCGCAAAGATCTGCTAGTCTTTTGGCTGCATCAGGCAGTTCTTTCTGTAGGGTGAGCTTCTGACCGCCGAGGAGTATCTCCGCCTCAGGGATGTTAGGCGTAATTACTCTTGCGCGGGGAAGCAAGTCGGATATCAGTGATGCTATAGCTTCTTCCTCGATGAGCCTATGGCCTGATGTGGACACCATTACAGGATCGAGAACTACGTTCTTTACTTCGAACTTGTCAAGCATTTCGCGTACGCAACGTACTACTTCGGATGAATGGAGCATCCCGATTTTTACTGCATCGGCGCCTATGTCAGAGAGCACCGCTTCTATTTGTCCTTGAAGAATGTCGATAGGGACGGCGCTTACGGCGCTAACTCCAAGTGTGTTCTGTACTGTAATGGCAGTAATCGCGGATGCTGCATAGCATCCGCAGGCGGATATTGTCTTGATATCCGCCTGCGCGCCAGCGCCTCCTCCGGAGTCGCTGCCCGCGATGGTGAGAACAGTGTTGTATCTTTTCATAATATCAACCATTATATGCCTGATCCCAGAATATCCATTCGAACTGTGTGGACTTTATGAAAGCTGCGGTCATAAGTTCGCGTTTTGCATCTGTCTGTCGTGCGGCTTCCAAATCCGTCAGCTCAATGCAGTTTTTCGCGCCCTGATCCATGAGTGGGGATGTGTAGCACTTTATCCACTCTGAATATGGGTTTGAGTCCATATTGGCTATTCCTTGCAGGTATTTTCCTATTTCATTGTAAATCCATGTGCATGGGAGCGTGGCGGCAAGAGAAAGGGCAAGGTCCTTGCTTTCTATGATTTCTCTCGTGTGCTTCATATATTCGACTGTGCCTTCCAGAGGCTTCGCTTCTGGCACTTCTGCGATGGTGACACTGAGCAGGTCATGAAGGTCTCTTTCGGCTTGCATGCCATCCATGGCGAATTGTCTGAACATGTCAGCATGGCTGCCTTTTGGAAGCATCTCTGCTATAGCATTCATCTCAGATGCATAGCCGACAAGGTAAATTCTGTCCTGGGCGAGGTACCTTGCAAATCTTTCTTTTGAAAGAGTACCTGAAGCAAGTTCCAGAATGAACGGATGTTTCTTGATGTCATCAAGAACGGGAACTGCGCAACTATATGCCTCCCTACTCCAACTCATTATTTCTTGTATCCTATTATCGCTACGTAAGATCCTCTGTCATACCCCTCTATTGGATCTTCCACTGTGGTGAATGAATAATGAGGGTCGAGGGTGAGTGTCTGACGGTATACGAGATCCGTGAAGCCGTTTGCAATCAAAGTGTCAGACTTCTCTTTGGTGGTGCGCCAACTTGCCTGCTTTACAAGCTCGATCGGATACGGATCCTTAGGCTTGCATCCTTCAAGAAGAGGGTGGTCCCATGTTCCTACAGCAAGTGCGAGGTTGTATATGAGTCCATAAGGACTTTCTTTCGGCACATCTATTACGACTGCTTTTCCTCCCTTGCGAAGAGACTTATGCGCTTTCCTGAGTGCTAGCCCGAGATCCTGCATATAGCAAGGGCACCCGTTGAATAGTACGGTGTCATAACGATCCTCTCCGTAGTCCGCTTCTTCTGCGGTGTTGATCTCTACGTCGAATCCGCGCTTGCGTGCTATAGCTGCCATGCCTTCTGCCGGCTCAATACCATATGCGACGTGAATTCCATACCTGTCCGAAAGCAGTTTTTCGAATAGTGCGCTTCCGCAACCTATGGAAAGAATGTCTCCTGAATCCTTGAGGCATGAAGCCACAAGCCTTAACTCCGTCTCAAGGACGTTGGTGTTTTCCAGAAACCATGCGTCATATTCGGACGCATACTGGTCAAATGCCTGATAACCCATAATTGATTAATAATTTATATTCAGACATCTGGGGAATTACCTCGACTCCGCAATGGGAGTCTGCGTGTCTCAATCCCTACGGCAGCATTGTCTGCGTCAGGTTTTGAGGGTATAATCTCAGCCAAAACCGATTGGCACCCCTTTGATGTTCGTGTCGCAAATATACGAAAAAACCGGATTAAAATCCGGCTTTCCCTACTCTTCTATGGAGAATGTATGCGAATAATACACCCAGACAGATGAAACAAGCGCCTATGAGTGTGCTATATCTTACCCCGGCCCCACTTTCAATAGGGAGCCCGCCACAATATGCTCCGATGGCATTACCAAGATTAAATGCAAGTTGTATCATCGCGCCTCCCATCATTTCACCGCCAGGAGAGAATTTGATGATAAGGTGCTGCTGAGGAGAAGATACGGCAAATAGACCGCTACAGCACAGAACTGTCATGAGGACTGAGATGAGTTTGTTGCCAGCACCGAAGAATAATATTACAAGGGCGGACAGCATTATTATTTGGATGACGAATATGACCGAAGTTGGAGAATATTTGTCGGCGAAGCGTCCTCCAGCGAGATTGCCTATGCACATCCCTGCACCTGCAAGTATCATTATTAAGGTCATGGCAGAGGACGGAAATCCTGCTACACTAGTCATCATAGGGCTGACGTAACTGTAGTAGCAGAAGATTCCTCCGTTGCCAGCCATGGTGACGGCAAGTATAAGCCACGGCTCCCTCTTGGATAAGAATGCGAATTGGGCTTTAAGTCCATGATCCTCCAATGCCGGGAGCCTCGGAATCCATCTCATTATTAGGAAAATGGTCAGTGCACTCCATACGGATGAGAAGGCGAATACCACGCGCCAACTGACTTCCTCTCCCATGAGAGTACCGAGAGGAACACCGAGCAGATTGGCAATTGTCATACCCATCACCATGATGGATATTGCCGTGGAACTCTTGCTTTTGTCTGCAAGCCTTTCTGCTACGATGCTTCCAACTCCGAAGAATGCACCATGTGGAAGCCCAGATAAAAATCTGGATAGCAGTGCAATGTGGAAGTTGGGAGCGAACGTGGTAATGATACCTCCGAGAAGTTGGATGCATATGAGTCCGACGAGGATGGACCTAAGCCCCTTGCCTCGAGAAATGATTACTGCTAATGGGGCACCTACGCACACTCCGAGTGCATAGATTGAGATAAGATGTCCTGCTTGTGGAATGGAGATACCGAGGTCTGCGGCGAGGTTTGGAAGAATTCCCATCATCACGTATTCCGTGATGCCGAATCCGAGTGTGCCGGCAGCCAGTGCGTATAGTCCTTTTGAAGAATTGCTACTCATGCTCTACTCAAGAATTATTACAAATCCACCGCGTGGTCCCATTTTCATTGTATAAGAGTCTTCCGCCTCAAGACTTGAAATCACGAAACCTTTCCCCGAATCCGTATCTGTGAAAATGGTGGCGTTATGAGCGGACAGTCCAAACTTTTTGAGCCTGTCTAAAGAGATATTCATGGTGATTCTATTGTCTGTGCCGTTAATGCCGGCGATATACCATTTGTCTCCGCTCTTTCTTGCTAAGACTGCGTTTTCCCCCGGATATCCTGCGATAAACCTTGTGTCATCCCATGCGGTCGGCAAGGTGGCAAGAAGAGTTCTGACCTCTTCCGGCAAGGCGAGATATGTAGATGGCCTATCAGGCATGTGCTGGATTCCAGACTCGAAGAGTATCGGGAGCGCGAGTTCATGACAGTCACTGGTGATGTGCGGATGCTGTGAATCGCTGAATGTCCCGGGAGTGTAGTCCATAGAACCTACCACATTGCGTGTGAAAGGAAGTGTCGCGTTGTGGCAAGCCGCTGCTTCTGTGAGAATAGGGAGGTTGTTGTACCATTCTGCCCCGTAGACTGCCTCCATGGTCATTAGATGCGGATATGTCCTCTGCCAGCCTCTTGGAAGTGTGGCTCCGTGGAAGTTGATAAGTAGGTGGTGTCTGGCAGCGTCTTCCATGAGATCGAGGTAATAGTTCATGTCAGCGGCATTGTCCCCGTGGAAGAAGTCAACCTTGATGCCTGCTACTCCATTGTCATTTAGCCATGTGTACTCCTTCTCTCTGCTTTCTTGGGTGTTTAGCCGGTAGTGTGGGGTAGGTGCTCCGTTAATCCAGTTGGTACTTGAGTTGTACCAAATCATAGGTTTTACGCCTTTGGATTCGGCATATTTCAGAGCATCAAGAATGTCTCCTCCTCCGCTCATAGTATCCCATTCAGCGTCTATCAAATCGTATGGCCAACCCATTTCTGCTGCAAGGTCAATGTATTCGCATACGGTCTTGAAGTCAGATGAGCCATGATTGAAAGCCCAGTAAATCCATGCTGCCGGTCCTGGCTTAATCCAAGACGTATCTTCTATTGTACAAGGTTCGCTGACATCGGTGACGAGAGTTGACTCTACTATGGTATCAAGACTTCCGCTGATAAGTACTCTCCACGGTGATTTCCATCCTTGGCTATAGGAGATGCTGTCATCCGCCATGACTACACGGTAGAGACAAGAGTCGGCTTCATTGTCAAGATAAGAACCGCAATGGTCACGGGTGATATCTGCTTCAGTGATGAGGGTGAATAGCCCTTCTGAAGGCTCTACAAGAGCAGGATATCCCCATTTGTTGGTCTTTTTCCATCTGCCCTGTGCATGTCCGTCGGTGACATAAGGGTAGAAGTCTTCATATCCGTCTTGATGGTAGGTCTGAATCCATCGACCCACTCCATCAGGAACACTATATGAGGTGAGTTCTGAAGTAACCGTTCCTTTTCCTTCTGGAAGCTCATATCGGAAAGCAAGGCCGTCATTGAAAAGTCTGAACTCTACTTTCAGCACGTCTCCGGACTGGTTTGTGACGGTGATGTCACGTGTGTTGGCTGTGTTGCTGCATATCAGCCTTTTGCCGGTAGTCATGGTGTACTCTTCCGTGAGGCTGTTTGTCTTGCCTTTGGACCGGAGTCTGAGACTGTCTTTCCATGTGGCTTGGGCCGTAGTGAGCCCAAGCTGCTGGGCGTGAATAACGCCTTTACCGTCTTTTGACAAGTCAAACTGAAGCGTCCCGCAAGGATCTTGTACGTATACTTTTAGCGATAGGGAGCCGTCTGGAGAGTTGACACGGACATCCTTGCTGCAGGATATCAGTGTGAGTGCAGAAAGCACGACTGTCAGTGTAATATGTTTCATTTGTTCTTATGCTCTATTGCCGCTTTTACGAAAGCTGTGAAAATGGGTTGGGGGTGCTCAGGCGTACTCTTGTATTCCGGGTGGAACTGAACTCCGACGAAGAAAGGATGTTTTGGAAGCTCCACTACCTCCACGAGCCCGGTCTGGGGATTGCGTCCTGTAGCCTTTAGCCCCGCTTTTTCAAATTCAGGAAGATAGTCTGAATTGAACTCGTAACGGTGGCGATGACGCTCGGAAATCATGTCTTTGCCATAGATTTCATGAATGAGCGAGCCTTTCTCAAGCTGGCAGTCGTACGCTCCAAGCCTCATGGTTCCGCCTTTGATGCTTGTGGATTTCTGGTCTTCCATAAGGTTGATTACAGGATGAGTGGTGGTAGGGGATACTTCGGTGGAGTCAGCATCTTGATATCCAAGAACATCCCTTGCGAATTCCACGACGCACATCTGCATTCCAAGACAGATTCCGAAGAACGGAAGACCTTTCTCGCGTGCATACTTTATGGCGGAAATCTTGCCTTCGAGCCCTCTGGAACCGAAGCCTGGTGCTACCAGCACTCCATCCATGTGTCCGAGGATCTTGTCAGCATTGGCATCATTGATGTGCTCGCTGTGTACGGTGTGCACACGGACCTTGCATTCGTTGGCTGCTCCGGCATGTACGAAAGACTCCAGTATGGACTTGTAGGCGTCCTGAAGTTCGACGTATTTCCCGACAAGGGCTATGTCCACTTCTGTCTTTGGGTGCTTGAGCTTTTCAAGGAATTCGTTCCACGCGCTCATGTCCGGCTGTGCGAAATTCTCTATTTCCAAATGCCTTACCACGAGTTCGTCAAGATGCTCTTCATGCATGTTCAGCGGCACCTGATAGATGCTCCAGGCGTCTATCGACTGTATGACGTGGCCCGGCTTTACATTGCAGAATAGCGCGACTTTTTTTCTGAGTTCAGCGCTGAGGGGGTGCTCCGTACGGCAGACTATCACGTCTGGCTGCACACCTGCTTGCTGCAGCATCTGTACTGAATGCTGGGTAGGCTTGGTCTTCAACTCCTTTGCGGCGCTCAGATACGGTACAAGTGTAAGGTGAATGGACATGCAGTCTTCTTCGGGAAGTTCCCATTGGAGTTGTCTTACTGCTTCGACGAAAGGCTGGGACTCCATGTCTCCCACCGTGCCTCCTATCTCGGTGATGATAATGTCATATTCGCCGCTTTTTCCAAGCAGGAGCATGCGACGCTTGATTTCATCCGTAATATGAGGTACAATCTGTACAGTCTTCCCAAGATATGCGCCTTCGCGCTCCTTTGTGATGACCGTGTTATATATTTTTCCTGTCGTGACGTTATTGGCTTTGGAAGTACGTACTCCAAGAAACCTCTCGTAGTGTCCAAGATCGAGGTCTGTTTCCGCTCCGTCATCGGTGACATAACACTCTCCGTGCTCGTACGGGTTCAGAGTGCCCGGGTCAATGTTGATATACGGGTCAAACTTCTGGATTGTGACCCTTAATCCGCGTGCTTGAAGCAGCTTTGCAAGAGATGCGGCGATAATGCCTTTGCCGAGTGAAGATGCCACTCCGCCCGTGACGAATATATACTTTGTATCCATAACGGGCTGCAAATATAACAATAGTTCACCGAAAAATTCAAATTTTTTCGGTGGTTTTTTCGGTGAGGGATTCTCGGGTAATAGTCTTAGAATTGAGTTGTGTCATGGCCTTGTCAATGCCCACGAATGCCCATGTCTTTATCCCGGATATGATATGCTCGGCGATGTCTGGAATAATGGATGACTGCTCCGGGCTGAAAGAGCCTAGAACAAAATCTACCTGGCGACCTTGCTCGAACTCGTGGCCTACACCCACGCGAATGCGAGCATATTCCCTGGTCTGTAGCAGTTCTTCAATATTTCTCAGCCCGTTATGCCCGCCGTTGCTGCCGGCTTTACGCATTCTGACTGTGCCGAAAGGAAGGTTAAGGTCATCACAAATGACCGTTAGGTTGCTGATGGGGATGTCAAGCCTCTGAAGCCAGTATCTGACAGCATTGCCGCTCAGGTTCATATATGTGGATGGTTTCAGAAGATGAAATTCCCTGCCTTTGAGTCTTATGGTAGTGACGTCGCCGTAGCGCTCGGTCGTAAATACGACATTGGATGCCTGTGCCCAGGCATCCAATACCATAAAACCTATATTGTGTCTTGTATTAGCGTATTCGACTCCTATATTGCCGAGTCCTACCACCAAGTATGATTTGTCAGACACGATATTTCAGAATTAGGCTGCGGATGAGTTACGTGTAGCCTTGACTCCGCAGATGATAGTATCCTTATCGGTTACGACTGAAGCGTTGTCTACCTTGATCTCAGCTGCTCTGATCTTCTTGTCGAGGTCAAGAGCGCTGATATCTACGGTAACCTTGTCAGGAAGGTTAGCCATAAGAGCGCTGATACGAATCTCGCGTGCAGACTGATAGAACTTACCACCTTTCTGTACTCCGACAGAGTGGCCGCTAACCTCAAGAGGAACGTTGATGCAGATTGGCTTCTGCTCGTTTACTGCAAGGAAGTCCACATGGAGGCATGCGTCTGTAACAGGATGCCACTGGATTTCGTGAAGAATGGCGGTGAATTTCTTGTCTCCGTCAATCACGAGATCCACGATGTATGATGCAGGAGTGTCAGTAAGACCCTTGAACTCCTTGGCGTCAACTGTGAAAAGAAGATTCTCTACTCCGCAACCGTAGAGATTGCAAGGAACGAGTCCTTCGCTGCGGAATTTTTTGATTACGGCCTTGTTGCCGACTTTGCGGCTGGTGCCGTTAAGTGTGAAATGCTGCATTTTGCAAAAATTAAAATGTGTTACTCAATCTGACTTTTCAAGAGCGCAAAACTCAAGATAAGCTTGATCCCATTGCACCAAAACCTTTTGGGGTTTTCGAAATGCGCGCAAAGATAGTGAAAAATATTTATTTGACCAAGCCTACTGCTTTATTCCATTCGAGGTCGGAGTAGTAATCGTTGAGGTCATCCATTCCGCAAACAGGAATATAACAACTCAATCCGCAGCAGCGCTCGAGCTTGATGTTAAAGAATCTGTCCGTCTCCCGGTGCAGCAGAATACACTCTTCGAGTGCTTCGTTAAGATTTTTCATCTCGTCTTCCGATGCTCCCATTACCTTGGCATAGTCGCGCAAGTCATAAAAATAGCGTTTGGAATCGTAGAAGTAGGGCTGCACAGTGTTCCTTAAGGATGTTGACAGATAAGACTCGTGCGACGAACAGATGGCTCTGAAACTGTCTGCAACTGCGTATAGTTCTCTGCAATCCAACAAAGTGACAGTAGCGGACTGTGAGTAACCGGACTGTGAGTTTATGGTATCGAAATAGTCGTTTGCGACGGCTTTCAAGTCGGGCCTTTCTGCGCTAAAAAGATTCCATGACAAGGTCGAGTACTTGAACCCCTGGGTCAGTATTTCCGCTGGAGAGAATAGCAGCATGTCGCACTTGTCTTTCAACTGCCATGCAACTTCGACGCATCCCATGAGGCAAGCATCGAATATGATATAGTCCATCTTGAATGGAATGGCATCTGCCAAGTCCATGATGTCAATCTCGTAGGTGGTCATGTTGTTTCCCTGTCCTATGGATTGGGCGCCCACCGACTTGGTGGCTGGAAAGGCTACTCCGTTCTCATCAGTGAGTGAGAGGTCAGAGACCCTCGGCTTTGTAAGGTATCCTTCGGGCAGCCATCCCGTGCCATGCGATGAGAACATCATGCCGTAGTGCCTGGATGGAAATAATTCTTGTACATCCAGAAGCACATTCTTTACTGATGATGCCTGTGCGCTGATATAGTGGGATGCGGACGCCTCGGCTTTGTAGGTTTTCAGGGTATCAAGACGGGTTTGTCCGGACTCGCGGTACACTTGTATAAGATAGGCCGGAGTGTCTGTATGGTAGTCCCCATAAGTCTTGGTATTATGCATATATACAAGGAAAGCCTCATCTCTGCTTTTCCCTGGCATGATGCCTTCCTGCATCTCTATGTAATCATCCATTAGACTGGGAGACAAGTTGTTGTATCCCAGTCCTAAATATATGAATACGTCTTCGTATTCGCCTTTGTGGTGGATTTCAGATTTGTCGCATGAGGCTGCCACAAGAAGAGATACGGCACCAAGTAATGCTGATATGATTTTCTTCATTCTGCAAATATACAAATATTGTTTCGTATCATCTTGAGGCTTCTTAATACTTTTTGATTTATGGTTATATTTGCGTGATGTTATGGACGCTTTGAATACAAGAATACTGAAAGATTATTCATATTACCTTAAGGTGGAGAGGAGGCTTTCACCTAATACGGTGATGGCATACTGCTCTGATGTGGAGTCATTTATAGAGTGGAATTCGGCAATGCCTGCTAAGACCGGTGAACTCCCTGCTGGATCCTTGGGTAAGAGTCCATCCGAAGTGACTTCATCTGATGTGACAGCGTTCCTTGCCAATAGATCAGTTACCGTTTCCAAGCGTTCGCAGGCCAGACTGCTTAGTTCTCTGCGCTCTTTTTTTGACTGGTGTGTCGTGGAGGGGGAGAGGAAGGATAATCCGTGTGATGCGGTAGAGGCTCCAAAACTTGGAAAGTACCTTCCAGAGGTGCTGTCTCGGGAGGAAGTAGAGGCTATAATGAACTCAGTGAATCTTGGGAATGACTACGGAATAAGGGATAGGGCTATCCTTGAGATGCTATATGGTTGTGGCCTTCGGGTGTCGGAGCTGTGCGCGCTACGGATTTCGCACGTCTATCTTGATGAAATGTTTGTCCGTGTAGTGGGAAAAGGAGACAAGGAAAGACTTGTTCCGATGGGGGAGATGGCGGCGGATGCTTTCAGAAACTATCTTTCAGTCCGACCTGTCCCTGAATCAGCGTCAGTGGAAGATATTGCTTTCCTGAATATGCGAGGAATGCCGCTCAGCAGGGTCTCCGTATTCAAGATGATAAAGAAACAGGCTCTGGTAGCTGGTATAGTAAAAGATATTTCTCCGCACACTTTTAGACACTCTTTTGCTACTCACCTTATTGAAAATGGTGCGGATCTAAGAGTGGTACAGGAAATGCTCGGGCATGAGTCAATATTGACTACGGAACTTTATACCCATATTGATACGCATACCTGGCAGTCTTCCGTGCTCGAACATCATCCCAGAAGGTCCAAGACGGACTAGCCGAACCTATGAAAGGGCTTCTGTGAGCAATTTGCGCAGATCTGCCCCTTGCGGGCAGCATATAGAGCGCATTCCGTTGCGTATAGCAGCCTCCACGTTGATGGGTGAGTCGTCTATAAAGAGCATTTCATCGGGACTGACGGGGCTTGATAGGCTGCTGATGTCACGTATGGCTGCACGATAAATCTCGTCTCCTGGCTTGAGCATGTGCATTTCATAAGAGAGGAACTGCTTTTTGAAGATGGTGCCCATTGGAATTCCGAGTCTGTCGAACATATCCCAACTCTGAGGCATAGTGAGAGCATTGTTGTTGCTTAAGAGGTAAAGGTCAAAATGCTTGGAAAGCTCTTTGAGCAGTTCTACCTTGTAAGGCTCAACACCTACGAGAAGCTTTCCGAATGCTTTGGCGACCTCATCCTCAGTAGTACCGGGGCGACACATTGATAGAATTTCCCTTGAGAACTCATCTCTGGAGATATCTCCTCTTTCAAGTCTCTGGAAAATGCCCTTTTGGTGACACGGATCAAGCAGCCTCGCGGCTTCCTCGCAGCCGATGTCATTCCTGCATGCATCTATGCAAGATTTGATGTCGAGGTCAATCAGAACGCCCCCGAGATCGAAAATAATCACTTTAGTCATACGTGTGCAAAGGTAGGATTTTTAACGGATATTTTCATTATCTTTGTCCTCGCTCTATGTAAGAGATACGGAGCGAACTATGTTTAACTTCACTAATAATTACTTTTTATGGCAAAAGAAACAGAAATTCAAGGACAGGAAGTCAACGCTGCGAAGCTCAAAGCGCTTCAAGCTACTATCGACAAGATAGAGAAGGACTTCGGTAAAGGCACTATAATGAAGCTTGGGGAGCAGCCCGAGTGGGATGTTCAGGTAATTCCGAGTGGATCGGTCGCACTTGATCATGCGCTTGGTGTGGGCGGTTACCCTCGTGGAAGGATTATTGAAATATATGGTCCGGAATCAAGTGGTAAGACTACACTAGCCATACATGCCATTGCAGAAGCTCAGAAAACGGGCGGTATCGCCGCCATGATAGATGCGGAGCATGCATTTGATCGTTCTTATGCCCAGGCGCTTGGAGTCAATCTGGACACTCTGCTTATTTCCCAGCCGGACAATGGTGAGCAGGCTCTGGAAATTGCTGACAATCTTATCCGCAGTGGTGCTATTGATATCGTGGTTATAGACTCTGTCGCTGCGCTGACACCAAAGGCTGAGATCGAGGGCGAGATGGGAGATAACAAGGTTGGATTGCAGGCAAGGCTCATGAGTCAGGCCCTTCGTAAATTGACGGCTAATATTGCCAAGACCAATACTTGCTGTATCTTTATCAACCAGCTTCGCGAGAAAATTGGGGTTATGTTCGGTAATCCTGAGACAACTACTGGGGGTAATGCCCTTAAGTTCTATGCTTCAGTGAGACTTGATGTGCGTCGTACCACACAACTCAAGGATGGGGATGAGGCTCTTGGCAACAGGACCAGGGTTAAAGTCGTTAAAAACAAAATGGCTCCGCCTTTCAAGAAGGCCGAGTTCGATATAGTGTATGGTGAGGGAATCTCTCATACTGCTGAAATCGTAGATCTGGCTGTAAGCTTTGATATCATACATAAGAGCGGTAGCTGGTTTAGTTACAATGATCAGAAACTTGCACAAGGTCAGACTGCTGTGAAGCAGCTCCTTAAGGATAACCCTGAGCTTTGTGACGAGATTGAAGCTAAGGTTAGGGAGGCTCTTAAAGATATGAAAGACTGATGGGGAAGATTATTCTTACTGGCGACCGTCCTACCGGTCGCCTTCATATTGGACATTACGTCGGCTCGTTGCGCCGTAGGGTGGAGCTTCAGAACAGCGGACTTTTCGACAAGATATTTATCATGATAGCCGATGCTCAGGCTCTTACGGACAATGCCGACAATCCTGACAAGGTCCGTCAGAATATCCTTGAGGTAGCGCTCGACTACATGGCTGCTGGTCTGGATCCGTCCAAGTCTACGTTGTTTATTCAGTCTCAGATTAGTGAGCTTACGGAGCTGACGTTCTTCTACATGAATCTGGTCACTGTTCAGAGACTTCAGCGAAACCCTACAGTGAAGCAGGAAATTACCATGCGGGGATTCTCTGACAGTTCCGAAGATAACAAGGCGGGCACGCCAGTGGGATTCTTCTGCTATCCTATCAGCCAGGCTGCCGATATCACTGCTTTCAAGGCAACTACAGTTCCTGCTGGTGAGGACCAGGAGCCGATGATTGAGCAGACAAGGGAGATTGTCCGTAAGTTCAATTCTACCTATGCTCCTGTCCTTGTGGAGCCTGAGATTCTTCTTCCGGACTCGAATGCCTGCAGACGCCTGCCTGGTACTGATGGTAAAGCCAAGATGAGCAAGTCTTTAGGAAACTGCATTTATCTGTCAGACTCCGCTGAGACTGTCTGGAGCAAGGTGAAAGGAATGTATACTGATCCTGGGCATCTTCAGGTGAGCGATCCTGGTAAGGTTGAGGGTAACACTGTCTTTACCTATCTTGATGCATTCTGCCTTCCTGAACATTTCTCAAAATTTGGTGACTGTTTCCATGGTAAGAAGCAGAGCTTTGACTTCGATTCCCTTGATGAGGTAAAGGCGCAGTATCGTGCTGGCGGTCTTGGCGATATGATGATCAAGAACTTCCTCAATGCGGTTCTTAATGACACCCTTGAGCCGATTAGGGCCAGAAGAGCGGAACTTGAAAAAGACATACCTTACGTATATGAAGTGCTGCGCAAGGGTTCTGAAGATGCTAGAGAGGTAGCAGCTCAGACGCTTTCGGATGTCAAAAGAGCTATGAAAATTAATTATTTCGATCCGGATGTTCTTGCTAGTCTCACGAAAGAGCAAAGCGAGAAATATAAATAAATGCGGAAAATATAAACAAATAATGGGCGCCTCAAAATGGCGCCCATTATTATGCTATCTGGGGCTTTCCCGGCCGGTCATGCCTGTCGGAATTCTCTATTTTGCGCTCTGGCATTCTACTGGCTTGAAGATCTTTCCATGACTGCCTGTTGCGGAAGATGTCAATGGCTGTGAAGATCGCGGCCCTCATGGAGCGTGGGTCGGCTTCATCTCTACCGGCCATCTCAAATGCTGTTCCATGGTCTGGGGAGGTACGGATCACTGGAAGTCCGGCAGTGTAATTCACTCCGTCCTCGAAAGAGAGGGCCTTGAATGGTGAAAGCCCTTGGTCGTGGTACATGGCGAGTGTGGCATCGAAATTCTCGTAATGGCTTAGCCCGAAATATCCATCTGGGGAGAATGGTCCGAAAGCAAGAATCCCCTCCTCGGTAGCTTTCTTGATGGCTGGGATGATAATCTCCTGCTCTTCGCTTCCGAGTAGTCCTCCGTCTCCGCTATGAGGGTTGAGGCTGAGCACTGCGATTCTCGGCTGATCCACTACAAAGTCTTGCTTGAGTGACTCGTTGAGCAGTCTTAGCTTGCTGAGTATCTTCTCCTCGGTAATCTGTGACGGTACCTCCTTAAGAGGAATGTGCCCTGTGACTACGGCGAGTTTTAGCCTATGGCTAACCATGAGCATGGCCACATCCTTGGCTCCAAAGTAATTCTGGATAAACTCTGTGTGACCAGGGAAGCCAAATCCTTCATTGGACATGGCCTTCTTGTTGATGGGCCCAGTCACAAGTACATCTATCTTGCCTTCCTTCAGCTCCTTTATGGCTACCTCAAGAGATTTGATGGCGCTCTTTGCTGATTCTGCCGTGGCCTGTCCTGGCTCTGCAAAAGTGTTGTCCGGAAGGCAATTTACAATGTTGATTCTTTTGGGGTGTGCTTCCGTAGCGCTATTGATGGCGTTGGTGTCCATCTGCTCGACTTCCGGTATTGTTTTCCGGTAGAACCCGAAAAGCTTGGATGAACCGTATATTACCGGTGTGAACTGTTCGAGGATCCTCGGGTCAGCGAGGGCTTTGATAATGACTTCGTATCCTATGCCGTTAGAGTCGCCCTGGGTGATTCCGACTATGATTTTATTGTTTTGCATATTTGACTATTTTGTTGTGTCTTGTTGTTGTCCTTCTATGTATCCGGAGTCTGTGTCAAGAGGCCCCTGGGTGTAAGCTTGTACCGCAAGTCTGTCACAACGCTCATTCTCCGGATGACCGGCGTGCCCTTTTATCCATTCGAATGAGACTCTGAAATCCGCGGCTATCTTGTCAAATCTCTCCCAGAGATCCTGATTTTTCTTCCGTTTCCACCCTTTGTTGACTGTGCTGACAACGTAGGTCGAATCGCTGAAGACCTTTACCTCCGCGCCTTTCCATTTGATGGCTTCAAGCCCGACTATTACAGCGAGAAGTTCCATGCGGTTGTTGGTAGTAAGCGTGAAGCCTCCCGAGATCTCCTTGGCCAGCGTGCCGCATTTAAGGACGACCCCAAATCCACCTGGACCCGGGTTGCCGCTTGCAGCACCATCAGTGTACAAATATATGGTATCCCTAGTTGTCATTCTCCGCAAATTTAACTAATTTTGTGCTTTTACAAGCTATAAACATTTATGCTATTCGAAAAATCTTTGCTAATAACTGGAGGAGCCGGATTTATCGGCAGCCACGTGGTACGCCTGTTCGTGAACAAGTACCCTCAATATAGAATAATCAATCTTGACAAACTCACATACGCTGGGAATCTTGAAAACCTCAAGGATATTGAGGACAAGCCCAACTATAAGTTTGTCCGGATGGATATCTGCGATTTTGATTCTGTACTGAAGTTACTTGAGGAGGAAAAGGTGGATGGCATCATACACCTTGCAGCAGAGTCGCACGTGGACAGGAGCATCAAGGATCCGTTCACTTTTGCAAGAACAAATGTGCTTGGAACACTCAGCCTCCTTCAGGCAGCGAAGATTTATTGGGAGAGCCTTCCGGAGAAGTACGAAGGAAAGAGGTTCTATCATATCTCCACTGATGAAGTATATGGAGCGCTGAAGATGACTCATCCGGAGGGGATAGAGCCACCGTTTACGACCAAGGCCTCCAGCAGCAGCCATCACGAAGCATACGGCGAGGACTTTTTCTATGAAACCACCAAATACAATCCTCATAGCCCATACAGTGCATCCAAGGCGTCGTCCGACCACTTCGTGCGAGCTTTTCATGATACCTATGGCATGCCGACCATCGTGACCAACTGCTCGAACAATTATGGTCCGTATCAGTTTCCAGAGAAGTTGATTCCACTCTTCATAAACAACATCCGACACCGCAAGCCTCTTCCAGTATACGGGAAAGGGGAGAACGTGCGCGACTGGCTGTATGTGGAGGACCATGCAAGAGCCATTGATCTCATCTTTCACAAGGGCGCAATAGCAGAGACTTACAACATAGGTGGTTTCAACGAGTGGAAGAATATCGATATCATCAAGGTGGTTATCAAGACTGTGGATAGGCTGCTCGGTCGCGCAGAGGGTGAGGACATGAACCTTATCACTTACGTAACGGACCGCCTTGGACACGATGCCAGGTACGCCATTGACTCTACCAAACTCCAGAAGGAACTTGGATGGGAGCCGAGCCTTCAGTTTGAAGAAGGTATTGAGAAGACGGTAAAGTGGTATCTTGACAATCAGGAGTGGATGGATCGTGTCACCAGCGGTGAGTACGAGAAATACTACGAGAATATGTATTCCGGCAGATGAGACGGCTTGTTGTGGTGATAGCGGCTGTCTTGGCCATGGCTTTTCCCCGACAGGCTTATGCCCAGAGGGTAGGTGTGGCAGATAGTGTCTGCATGCGCGATTTCATAGTGCCGGCAGCTCTTGTGGGAACAGGTGCTTTTATCCACGGTATAGCCCATGATAGTTTTGACGTACCTGTCAGAAGTGCCATTCTTGGAAAAGACGGTATGGTTCTTGGAACGTCTGCTGATGAATACCTTAGATTCATTCCAGCTGCCATGGCTGTGGGTCTGAATTTTCTTGATGTTCCGTCCATGCACGGCACAAGAGATATACTTCTTGAGACATCTATGTCGTTGGCTACAGTTTTCATAGTTGGAAAGGGCATGAAGTTATTAATTGATTCCCCTCGGCCTGACGGCTCAGATAGCCGTTCTTTCCCATCCGGGCATTGTGCTCTTGCTTTCGCTGGTGCTGAACTTGTGAGGTGCGAGTATGGATGGAAATGGGGGATTGCCGCATACTCTGCCGCCTCTGCTGTGGCTGTCCTCAGATTATATAACGATGCGCACTGGCTAAGTGACGTATTGGCCGGCGCAGGCATAGGCATCTTGAGCGCGCAGTTGTCCCGGGTGCTGCTTCGCCCTGTAAATAGAATGCTGGGACTTGATGTGGCGGTTGTCCCGTCTGTTGACCCAGTTAGCGGCGCGGTGTGCACATCGCTCGCTTTTGTCTTTTGAAAACCTAATATTATTTAATAATGTTTAAACTTGATTATTTCTCTCACCGCTTCATGGATCGCAGGCTTGTATTCCTTATGGATCTTGTGATTTCGCTTGCTTCTTCCATTGCGGTGGCCGTGGTGGCTTTCTTCTTCCATGTTCCTGACGTGGAGAATAGACTCTTTACCATCCTATGGGGCGTGACTTCAGTCGGTGCCTCCGCCCTGATGTTTTATGTATTCAAGACTTATTCGGTCGTAATCAGGCACTTTACATTCAAGGATACCTTGTTGTATTCGGCTGCCTGTCTGTGTAAGGTAGTGATAATCGGGGCCTTCTTCATGATTTTCAGACTATATTCACAGGCGGCGTTCATAATGCTTGCTGCTGATTTCCTGCTTTCTATCGTGGCATTGTGTACTGTCAGGCTGCTTATGATACTTGTGTACGACGGATATAAGTCCAAGGTCAGGGAAGCACAGAAGAGAATGAGAGTGCTGGTATATGGCGTAGGAGATAAGTCCATATCCATAGTAACCAGACTTCGTGGCTCTAAACACTATGAAGTGGTGGGATTTCTATCCAAGGACAAAGAACTAAAGAGTGCAAGGTTTGTGGATAATCCTGTGTTTGTGGCTGACAATGAGGAAGAGTTGAAAGCGATAGCTGACTCTCAGGTTATTGGCGGTATCATTTTCGCTTCTGAAGAGAGCCTTTTCTCTGAGCGTGATGAAATGGTAAGTTATGCCACGAAGAATACTCTTAAGGTTCTTGTCGCTCCAGTAATTGATGAGTTCTCAGGACAGAAGCCAAATCTTGGTGTGCGTGAGGTGAAGATTGAGGACCTGCTTGGAAGAGACGAGATTAAGATTTCCATGGATGCCATCATGGATAATTTCAGGGACAAGGTGGTAATGGTGACCGGTGCTGCTGGATCCATTGGTTCTGAACTATGCAGGCAACTTGCCACATTTGGAATCAGCAGGCTTGTCCTATTCGACAATGCCGAAACGCCTATGCATAACCTTCGACTTGAACTTGAATCCAGATTTCCGCAGCTTGATTTTGTGCCTATAATAGGTGATGTCAGGCATGTCAATAGGCTTGATTTCGCCTTCCGCACGTACAAACCTCAGGTGGTGTTCCATGCGGCAGCATATAAGCATGTCCCTCTTATGGAAGAGAACCCTTGCGAAGCTGTGCTTGTGAATGTGGCGGGGTCAAGAAATGTCGCTAACAAGTGCATTGAGTATGGTGTGGACAAGATGGTGATGATCTCAACTGACAAGGCCGTAAATCCTACCAACATTATGGGGTGTACCAAGCGTCTTGCTGAGATTTACGTGCAGAGTCTCGGACTTGCCGTGGAGAACGGGGAAGTTAAAGGGCATACCAAGTTTGTCACGACGAGATTCGGTAATGTGCTTGGCTCCAATGGCTCTGTTATTCCTCGCTTCCGAGAGCAGATAGAGAAAGGTGGTCCTGTAACTGTAACTGACAAGAATATAGTACGTTTCTTTATGACCATTCCTGAGGCTTGTCGGCTTGTCATGGAGGCTGCTACACTTCCTACCGAGAACAGAATCTGTGTGTTTGACATGGGCAAACCAGTGAAGATTGATAAGTTGGCAAGGAGAATGATAGAACTTTCCGGACTTGTCCCGGATGTGGATATCAAGGTGGTATATACCGGACTTCGTCCTGGTGAAAAACTCTATGAGGAGGTTCTTTCAAATGTGGAGAATACAGAGCCTACGGCTCACTCCAAGATACGTATTGCCAGGGTGAGGGAGTATAACTATGCTGATGCCAACAAGGCTGTTGACGAACTTGAATCACTTAGCCGTCAGGTGATTATCCCTGATATGGTGAAACTGATGAAGAAGATAGTACCAGAGTATATTTCCAACAACTCCAAATTTCACGAGTACGACAGACCTTCTGGGGAAGAGGCTACCGCTTGAGTTGTGGGCTTGTCTCCTTTCCCTCGAAATACTCGAGAACGGAAGTTATAAGGTGCTCGCGATCTTTTGATGACAGGACGGTTTCTATAGGAATTCCTATGGAAACCGTTTTGTATGTACCCTCGTTGCTATATACAGCTGCTCCAAGTCCGTTGCCTGCGTATCGGAGCCATATTCCACCGCGCCTGCTTGACGGCTTAAGACCGTCAGGGCGCTCGATGGAGTAGACTTGAGAGTTGAGTTCTGTGGCATATTTGAGTGGCCCAATGTGGTCGCTGCTGCTTGCATCTGGTGAACTCATCCGATAGCCAAGTACCCGGGCGCAAAACGCCTTGTCTTCCGCTTCGGAAGCGATGTTGCATCCGGATATGAGGATATTTGTTCCTGTGCTTGAGAGAGTATCTATCTTGCTGATAGTCTGAGTGGTGAAAATAGGGTATTGCTCTCCTCCCTGTTTGCCGCATATAAGTTCAAGCATGCTGATGTCCGAATAGTCGTGCTCTCCAAAGGCCTCTGCTGATGCTGACTGGATGGAGTAGCCTTTCCTAAGGTAAATCCTGGCTCTGTCGGACACGTAGTCAAAGGTATTGCCTGCTACCACAAGACCCGCCTTGTCATCGTGTGTGGCACCGAATCCAGGATAGTCATTGTCGATGTATTCTGCATTTGGTTGGAATTCGTAGTTCTCTCCTATATAAGAAATATCCCTTATATAAGGTACACCAGAATCATATCCAGCATTGAATCCGGAGAAGGTGTCATTTTCTATCCAGGCAGGTGCTGAAACTTTAGTGAAATTATTGACTATAAGTATATTGCCCTTTGGGGTTTCACTCGGTAAACCCACACTCAATACTTCTGAAGGGAAACTCTTGCCACCTTCATTGAAGGCCTCAATCTTGAAACTATATACATGCCCCTTGAGTATAGGAATCTCTATTCTTTCGGAAAGAGTCTCAATGCCGTTGTCGAATCCTTCATCGTCGATTCTCGTTTTCACTATGTATCCGATGCTCCTTGCTGTAGGCTCGTCCATGTCTTCGGTAGGCTTCCACTCAAGAATTATGTTTTCACCATCAGGTGAAAGTGTTGCTGAGAATGCGTGTACTGGGAGTGGCTGGACGGTATAAGGTCTGTTGTAGTATTGGCTCAATGTCTTGAGGATACCCTTATACACGGAGCGGCACACGGTGAATCTGAATGCTGGGTCAAGTCCCAGTTTCATATCATTGAAATTCTGGTGGCTGAGCAACTCGAGAATCATGGCTGGAACTCCAGTCGTCCTGCATTCGCTGTAACTCTTGTCCCAAATTCCACGACGGTTCCATGTAGGATTGAAGTTTTTCCTTATGTCACGTACCACCTGAGTCTGTACGTAGTCGCACAGGAGCCTGCTCAGAATCCTGTCTCTTCCGTCCTGAAATTTCCTCTCCGAGTCTGCGCGGAGCGTATATATTGACAGTGTTCCGATGGTACTGTCCGCCAATGCTGTTCCTGCATCAGTGTGGAAAGCGAGCGACAGATCCACAGGAATGCCTTTTTCGTCCTTCATCATTTGCGTCCACAAGCCTCTTGTGGCAAAGTCATTGGTATAGTCTGTGGACCAATTGCGCGTGATGGTACTGTCTACACCAGCCCACTGCATCCAATAATGGGCGCCTTCCATATAGCTTGGAACACCTGACAACTTGCCTTCTCTCTCCAGTTTCCCCATGCCTCCGCCGAACTTGACAGCGTCAGCGCTCACGCATTCTGAGCCTTTTCCACGGTTGTCCAGCAGGACGTATCCCTTCTCTCCTTTGTCGAACTCAAATGTACCGAGATAAATCCATGTCCCGCCCCCGATTTTCTGGTTGACAGTAAAATGACTTTCTCCACCCAGATGGTGGACAGTATATCTTGCCTGGGATGAGCTGTTTTCAAGGGAGGTATAGGATATGTACACGGCGTATTCTCCACGCTCTGAAAAGTCCGGGGTCCACTTGGCGTATGCGTCAGCCTTGGCTCCGGAGCATGGTACGGCTCTGGATGTTCCAGCTTTGAACGGGTTGTCGCTGAAACGGTAACTGCGCTTGAAATCTGCGAATCCTATGCCTCCTTCTTCCCAGCTCCCATACTCCTCGTAAGAGCCTTTTAGTCTTATGCCGTCTTGTCTTATGCCCGCGAAGGCGGGGTCATTGTCGCAGATGATTTCCGAAGTCTGTATGTCTCTTTCTCTTGGACATATTATATACGCCCCTGAGTTTTCCAGCATGGGCATGAGTAGAGGAAGTACGTAACTCTGTGTGTACATATCCTCCACCGTCCTATGTACTGCGGCTCTCTGCCAAATCCACTCTCCAGAGTCCTCGTCATAGTATTTGCCGTGGCTCTGCCATAGAGCAAGTACTCTGCCATCCATGCCTCCCGGATATCTTCGTTCATCGTTTCTTGTGATGAACCTATTGTCCTGATTTATCATCTGTGGGTCTGTACCTGAACCATAGTAAGGAACGGGATTCCCGTCGAAAGTGAGTTCCGGAAGCGCGAGCTCTGAAAGCTCGTATCTGTTGGAGACTATCTTGCGGCTGCGGTAGTGGATTCCTTCGTGCTTCAAGAGGGTATCAACGCTATGCCTGAACCATTCGATATCGTCTTTGTGCCAAGGGTAGAACGATAGTTCTGCGTTGAAGTAGAGATCAATCCTATCTTTGTAGACGGTAGCTTTTGTGATGTGAAGTTCCTGCTCGACACTTGTCCTTTCTATCATAAGCCTACTCAAACTGTCGCATATCGGCTGGTATTTGTCCAAGAAAGGTGCGGCTTGGGTGGAGATGCATGACAGGAGTAAAAGGGCGTATAATGATAGTATCTTTAGTGCGTTTCTCATTTGTGGTGTTTCTTTCTGCTTCGTATAAGGTGAACTATAAGCACGGCGATACTTGCCAATACTATGGCAAGACAGTCAGCCTTGAAATCGTTGATATCTTCCGACCTATAGGGGAGTGTGCCCTGGACTATTTCTGTAATCCCTGCCAAAACGCAGGAGAACGCAGCCACTGAAATAATGGAACCGACAACCTCCAATGTGCTCCCGTTTTTTCTGCCTAGGGCGAAGAATGCGATTATCGGGAGGGGAAAGAACATAAGAAAATGCACGGCTTTGTCTGCCGGGATACCAAGAAAAGACTTGTGAACGGCAGGGAAGGTGTCTGGCTTTGCGAAACATAGGAATGCAATGGTTCCGATGTAGAGCACAAGCAATATCCTGAACAATACCTTAGAGAGCTTGCATTTCATAGAGTTTCTTGTAATATCCGTTTTTCTGAATAAGTTCGTCGTGGGTGCCACGCTCAACTATCTGTCCTTCGTTCATCACAATTATTTCGTCTGCTTTTCTGACAGTGCTCAATCTGTGGGCTATTGAAATGGTAGTCCTATTGCTCATTAGATAATCCAGAGCTTCCTGAACCATTCGCTCTGATTCCGTGTCAAGGGAGGCTGTGGCTTCGTCAAGGATGAGAATAGGCGGGTTTTTGAGTATGGCTCTTGCTATGCTGATGCGTTGGCGCTGTCCGCCAGAGAGGAGCTGTCCTCTATCTCCGATGTTGGTGTTGTATCCATTTTCTTTTTCCATGATGAACTCGTGCGCGTTGGCAATCTTTGCTGCTGCAACAACCTGTTCCATGGTAGCGTTCTCAACGCCGAAAGCGATGTTGTTAAAGATAGTGTCATTGAACAGGATAGGATCCTGGTTGACATTACCCATCAGGCTTCTTAAGTCGCGGATACTTACTTCTTTAATATCAATTCCGTCTATGGTGATGCGTCCGGATACCGGATCGTAAAAGCGAGGAATGAGATCTACAAGTGTGGATTTTCCGGCTCCGCTTGCTCCAACAATGGCGATATTCTGACCTTTAGGGATAATCAGGTTTATGTCTTTTAGAATCTGCTTTCCACCTTGCTCGTAGTTGAAGCAAACGTTCTCGAAAGAAATGGATGTGCTAAAATCAGTGATGTGTTTTGGCGATGCGGACTCTGTGATGGGGTTTTGGGCTTCAAGGATGGCATTGATCCTATCCATGGATGCAAGTCCTTTCGGAATGCCGTATGCTGCTCTGGAGAGATCCTTTATTGGCTGAATTACACTATACAATATAGCCATGTAGGACATGAACGAAGGAGCGTCAATGACGGACTTTGAACTGAATATCAGTGTGCCACCGAACCATAGCACTATGGCTATCATTGTGGAGCCGAGAAACTCACTTACAGGATGGGCACTTGCCTGGCGGATTGCCACGCGATTGTTTTTCCTGCGCATGGCATCAGTAACGCCTTCGAACCTCGAGCTCATCTTTCCTTCAGCGAGGAAGGCTTTGATGATTCTGAGTCCACCTAGTGTTTCTTCCACTTGGCTCATTGTGTCACTCCAATATTTCTGGGCTTCTGCTGAATGAGCACGGAGTTTTCGTCCTATTATGCTCATTATCCATACCATAAGAGGAGCAAATAGGATGGTGAAAAGCGTCAATTCCCATGACATTATCAGGAGTACTGCCATATAGATGATGATGAGAATCGGGTTCTTTATGAGCATCTCTATAGTGGAGGTAATGGAGTTTTCCACTTCCTGTACATCACCGCTTATTCTCGCTATTATGTCTCCTTTTCTTTCCTGACTGAAGAATCCAAGTGGTAGAGAAAGGATTTTGTCATAAATCTGCATCCTCATGTCCTTGACAATACCGGTGCGGATAGGTACCATTACTGCCGCGGCGCCAAAATAACATGCAGTCTTGACGAGCACGATGGCGCAGAAGATCAGGCATAGCCCGAGCAGTACCCTGGCGGCACTCGATGCTTCAATAAGGGTATCAATGTACCAATAGGCATTGTTGGTAAGGTCAGCAAATGTCATCCCTTTATGCCAGGGGATGAACTCATAGCTGGTGTCCGATATATTAAAGAGAATCTGAAGAATCGGAATTAGAAGAGAAAAGGAGAAGACGTTGAAAACTGCCGAGAGTATATTCATCACGACAGATCCTACGAGATATTTCTTGTATGGGGGGACGTATGCCCTCAGGATTGACCAAAATGCTTTCATTCAGGTGGGTTTTCCCGCTTGGGAGCGGCACAATTATACAAATTTACGAATAAATGCCGAATATAGCAACTCTAAGTCTGGGCCCAGGGGTCTTGGACTTGGCTTTGTGTTGTTTGCTATCGGAGGTTGAACCAGACAGATGGGCTCTGCCGCGGAAGTGGAACAAGCCTTACTTCGGGATCAAGCACTGCGCGACTGCACTTATGCGCAAGTTCGGGGGTGTTGTTGTGCTCGCTGAGATGGCATAAAAATACGTTTTTAAGTCCGTCGTGGCTGAAGGCTTTGATGGCAGCGGCGCATTCTTCATTGGACAAGTGCCCGAATCCACCTCTAATTCTGTCCTGGAGGTCTTGGGGATATGGTCCGTTCTTGAGCATGACGGGGTCATAATTTGATTCCACAACTACGGTTTCAGCCTGTGACGCGAGGTTCAGAGCCTCGTCCGTCATGCGCCCGATATCTGTCATTATTACAAATTTATACCCGTCGAGCATAATGGCATAGCCTACCGTCTGAGTTGCATCGTGCGGGACGGTGAAGTATCTGGCCATGATGTCATTTCCGCTGATTTCGTTCCAGCCCTGCTCGAGAACTTTTCTGCGGAGTGCATAATGCTCTCCTATGGTGTAGACTCTGGTGAGAGCACCTGATAGACGTGGGGTTACCCATACTGGACTTTCAAGATGTTTGCAGTACGAACCAAGAGATCGTATATGGTCATAGTGGTCGTGAGTGACTAATATTCCGGATATGCTTTCCAACGGAATATTATCTTTGGATAATTCTTTTTTTAGACGTCTTGGGCTTACACCTGCGTCCACGAGTACTGAACACCTGCAAGTGAGGTCATCTTCGAAAATGCCTATGAAATAGCAGTTTCCGCAACTGCCAGATGATAATGACTTGAATCTTATACTACTCATTGTCGTCGCAGTATTTCGAAATTACACTATAGGCATCCCCGATTCCGAGTTCTCCGGCACGTGATAGGTCAATGCATCCTTTTTCTTTGTCTTTAAGATAGATAAGTACCAGCCCACGGTTGAAATGCGCCTCGCCCATCTCCGGGTAGAGTTTGAGGGCCATATCGTAGTCTTCTATGGCGCTTACCATATCAGAGGACAAGCAGTGTAAGTTGCCGAGGTCGAAGTATAAGTATGGAATGTCTGGAAGTATGTCCAGAGCCGCCTTGATATCAGCTATGGCTTCGGAGTAGTCATAGCTTCTCGCCACTCTGTCGCTGACTCTTGCCCGTGTGGCGCCCTCCGTGTCCATGGAAAGAGTCTGGACATTGCCTTCGAGAGAGGCGATGAAGTCAATCATCTCCGCTTTCAGTACGCCTCTGTTCATGAGATAGAAGGCCTTGTAGTAACGGGAATACTTGTCCTTGGACTCTTCGTTGTCTGCCGCCTTGATGGCTTTGTCGAACCACTCAAGGGCGTTGTTGAACTGTCTGTTCTCTAGCTCCTGAAGACCTTTGGCGAAGTACCCTTCAGCCCCTTGTGCTATTACAAGTTCTTTGCTTCCCGGAAGGATGTGATTGTTGACAACAGCATTGAGAGGCATCATCTGCAGGAATCTGTCTATGAGCGCATTTTCGTATCTGCGGGTTATGATATTGCCCTTGTCCGCTTTGTCGTTTGACAGCGTGAAGCGGTATAGAGGCTGTAATTTTATGTCTATATCCCTATGCTGCAGTAACTCGTTGTTGAAGTCTTTCTTGGCAAAATCTGCATCAAGCGCAATCAGGGAGTCGTATCTTCTTGTGGTGTCTGCAAGAGATGCATTTGATCCCTTTTCGCGGTATTCCTTGACTTTCTGCTGCGCTATGAGATAGTCTGCCTTGGATTCGCGCTGTCTCCCAAGAAGGTTCTCCACATAGGAGCGGTTGAGGTATGCTTTGGCAAAATCCGGGTATAGTTCAATGGATTTGTTGTAATCCTCGAGTGCGTCTTCCAGGCGGTTCATTTCTACAAATACGGTGGCTCTGTTGTAATGGGCAAGTACATTGCCCGGGTTTATGTTTATGACCCTGTCGAGGTCGTCAATAGCCTTCTCGTATTCTCCTACATGCGCGTATATAAGGCTTCTGTTGTATAACGTGAGCGCGTTGCCTGGGTCTTGTTTCAATACGATATTGAAATCTGACATGGCTTCGTTGTAGTGCTTTAGCTCAAAGTTAATCAGCGCCCTATTGAAATAGGCGAAGGTGCTTGTCGAATCTAGGCCAATGGCCATGTCCAGGTCCTTGACTGCTTCGGAATACTCTTTCCGGTCCGAGTGAATCCTCGCCCTTCTTATGTACCCTTCAGGCTCGTATCTGTCAAGTTTGATAGCCTGGTTGTAGTCTGCAAGGGCTTTGGTAGTATCTCTAAGAAACAAGTATGTCGCACCGCGGTTGAGGTATGCAGACGGGTCTTTGGGCTCTTTCCTGATGTAGTAGTCGAAGTTGGATAATGCAGCTTCGAAGTTCTGTGCAAGAAAGCAAGTGACTCCTCTGGAAAAATAGATGCCGTATAGCCCAGGCCTAAGGCTCAACGCCTTGTCAAAGTCCTCGTAGGCTCCGTCTATGTCTCCTGTTTGGCTTCTTGTGATAGCCCGGTAGTGGTATCCGTTTGTGAATACGGGATTAAGTCTGATGGACGTATTAAAATCCTTGTCAGCTCCGCGAAAGTCACCAAGATTGTATTTGGCGATGCCTCTGAAGAAAAAACTCCAGTAGTCTGTGCTGTCCAGCCTTGTGAGGACGTTGAATTGCTCGATGGCATTGGCGTACCTCCCCTCGGACAATGCGTTCCGTCCTCGCCACATGAATACGTCCTTGTCGTACTGCGCAGACGCATTGATGGCGAACAGAAGAGATAAAACTATGGTGAGTATGTTTTTTTTCATTACTTTTGCAGTAGTTAACCCACAAAGATAAACAAATATCGCTCCTAGTTGATGCGCAGATTGATTTTTCTTCTTTTCTCATTGATGTTGTTTTTGTGGCCTGGTGTCGAAACCATGGCTTCTAATAGTAGTATTCAGGATAGCGGGAACGAACCGGGTCCGTGGCCGCGACTTGAACAGGATTTATTATTTCTTACAGATTCCACTCATTTGGGCCGTGCTACAGGCTCTGCTTCTTGTCAGAGTGTTACGTTCTTTCTTCTTCGGGAGTTTAAAAATGCAGGGCTCAGAACATCTGTGCAGTCATTTGACTGCGGCGGACGAACTGGCCATAATGTGATAGGGGTAACTCAGGGATGGTTCAGAAAATATATCGTGATAGGTGCTTATTATGACGGACTTGGAGTGCTTGACGGTACTGTATATCCGTGTGCGGACTCCAATGCTTCCGGAGTAGGGGCGCTGCTCTCTCTCGCCTGCTCCCTTCCTGAATTCTGCAAGGGGGATACTGGTATTGTTTTCGTGGCTTTTGATGCTCATAATGCCGGACTTCTGGGTTCTAAGGCATTTCTTGAAAGTGGTATGACAAATCAGGATGTAACGCTTCTTGTGAATCTTGATACTATGGGGTCTTCTGCCTCGCCGCTTCGGCAGTCTCGCCCTGACTATCTTATGGCGCTCGGGGGAGCGGAATTTTTCTTCGGTATGGATAATGCCAACAGGGGAATCGGACTGGATCTCGGCTATGACTATTATGGCAGCAGTACTTTCACTGATTTATTTTATCGTAAGATAAGTGATCAGCGATGGTTTGTGGAGAACGGTATCCCTTCAGTTATGTTTACTTCCGGTATCACCATGGATACCAACAAGGTCACAGATACCGTTCAAAGTCTTGACATTCCGGTCCTGAAGAAGAGAACCACCTTTATTTTTAAATGGATTATGTCACTGATTTCATAAAAAACTACCCTCCCCTTGCATCACTGCGAGGGGAGGGGCTTCTTAACCTAAACTTAAACTATGAAAAACTTCGATGCAAATATAGAGATTTATTTTGTGATTACAAATATTTAAGGGAAAAATTAATCTTTTTTTTATAACAAAATTTGTTGCGAATGTTTTTTTGCTGCAATAATATTCCTGTATTTGTCTTTTTCTTTGCTTGAATTTATGAAATTCTGCCGTATGTTTGGCGGAAAATTGTTGCTATGAAACATCCATGACATTTACAAGTCGTCCAAGAGGATGAAAATGGGGGAAT
>ERZ808252.235-NODE-235-length-58573-cov-4.639444_pt1 | contig 58573 bp, 49 predicted proteins | sample MGYA00521242_ERZ808252 | MGnify/ENA primary metagenome ERZ808252 (study PRJEB31516, sample SAMN03275581) | gut metagenome | biome: mammalia-associated habitat; material: feces | host: Papio cynocephalus | place: Kenya | collected 2012-08-07 ... | reverse complement strand
TTCCTGCTTCCCCTGCAAATATCAAAGGTTACGATTTGGTAATTGTTTAACAGATACCGCCTCTCTTGCTTCCATTTAGCGGTGTCCATTAAATGTAAAGATGAGAAAGTTTATCAATTACTGCAAAGAGTCTTTCGTAGAGCTGACCAAGAAGACGACTTGGCCAACATGGCAGAAACTTCAGAGTTCTGCACTATTGGTTATAGTCACGACTGTCATTCTGGCCGCTCTTTTGTCGGTTATAGACTTCGCTTTCCAATCTCTGATGACTGCAATTTATACTCTGTAATCTATCTAGGCTGGTATGGGCGAAATGAAATGGTATGTCCTGCGCACAGCAGGCAGCAAGGAGAAAAAAGCCAAAGAATATCTTGAGAAGGAGATCGAGAAAAGCGGTCTCCAAGATCAGGTTGCACAGGTGCTTGTTCCGGTCAAGAAGGAAATCGTCACCAAGAACGGCAAGAGAAAAGCAGTGGATAAATTGCTCTTCCCTGGTTATGTCCTAATTCAGGCAGAACTCAGTGCCAAGTTGGAGAATATCATCCGAAATCTCGTGCCAGGTATGAGCGGTTTCCTTACTGAAAAGAAATCCACCAATGGAACCCAGTTCGAGAGAGTACCGGTACCTGTTCGAGACGAAGAGGTACAACGTATTCTCGGTGGCCAGGACGAGAACGCAGACAGCGCAGCTGAGACATTGGTCAATTACTCCATCGGAGAGTCTGTCCGCATCACAGATGGTCCGTTCAGCGGATTCAACGGTGTAGTGGATGAGATACTCGAGGATAGAAGCAAAATGAAAGTGATAGTTGAGATCTTCGGAAGGAAGACACAGGTTGAACTCAGCTTTACTCAAGTAACAAAAGCATAACAAGGATTATTATGGCAAAAGAAGTTACCGGATATATCAAGCTCCAAATCAAAGGTGGAGCTGCCAATCCAGCACCTCCGGTAGGACCGGCTCTCGGTTCCAAAGGCTTGAACATTATGGACTTCTGCAAAGCTTTCAATGCAGCTACGCAGGGTCAGGCAGGCAAGATTCTGCCTGTTGTAATTACCGTTTACAACGACAAGTCATTCACATTTGAAGTTAAGCAGCCGCCAGTAGCTGTATCGCTCAAGGAAGCAGCGAAAATCAGCAAGGCATCAGGCGAGCCTAACCGTAAGAAAGTGGCATCCATCACATGGGATCAGGTGAAGACAATAGCAGAAGGCAAAATGCCAGATCTCAACTGCTTCACCCTCGCATCAGCAATGCGTATGGTAGCCGGAACAGCAAGAAGTATGGGTATCACCGTGACTGGTGAATTCCCTGAGAACCTTTAATCTATACACGCGATATGAGCAAAATGACAAAAAATCAGAAAGCAGTTGCGCAGAAGTACGATTCAAGCAGACTGTACCCGCTCGCTGAGGCGTGCAAGATTGTAAAGGACATAACATACACCAAGTTTGACGCAAGTGTAGAGCTTACCGCAAACCTCGGAGTTGACCCACGTAAGGCCAATCAGATGATTCGTGGCGTGGTTACTCTTCCTCACGGAACTGGTAAGGTGGTTCGCGTTCTCGCACTCTGTACTCCAGACAAAGAGAATGAGGCGAGAGAAGCAGGTGCCGACTATGTAGGACTTGACGAATATCTTGAGAAGATCAAAGGCGGCTGGACCGATGTAGACGTAATCGTCTGCACCCCTTCAGTAATGGCCAAGGTCGGTGTTCTCGGAAAGATCCTCGGACCTCGCGGACTCATGCCTAACCCAAAGACTGGTACAGTTACCATGGAGATTGGAGCAGCAGTCAAGGCCTCAAAGGGCGGAAAGATCGATTTCAAGGTTGACAAGACCGGTATCGTTCACGCTGCTATCGGCAAGGTTTCCTTCACTTCAGAGCAGATCTATGACAATGCAAGTGAGGTTCTCCGCGCCATCGCCAAGCTAAAGCCACAGTCTCTCAAGGGAACGTATATGGAAAGTGCGGCTCTTTGCTCAACAATGAGCCCAGGTATTAAAATTGATCTCAAGGCATTCCTCAACAGTGCTGAGTAAAAATTCAATATTATGAAAAAGGAACTTAAAGGTCAGATTATTGAAAGCATCTCAGCTCAGCTCAATCAGTATCCAAACTTCTACATCACTGACATAGCTGGTCTGAATGCCGGACAGACAAGTAGACTCCGTCGCGAGTGCTTCAACGAGGGCGTGCAACTCACAGTAGTGAAGAACACATTGTTCGCTCACGTACTCAAGGGAATGGAAGGTGAAGTAACCACACTTGCAGATACCCTCGTAGGCAATACTGCCATCATGTACACCAACACTCCTGCAGCTCCTGCAAAACTCATCCAGAAGCTCCAGAGAGAGGGATTCCAGAAACCTGTCGTAAAAGGTGCGTTCGTTCAGGATTGTGTCTTCATTGGAGAGGACAAGCTCGCTCAGCTCGCAGCTATCAAGACAAGAGAGGAACTCATCGGTGACATCATCTCACTTCTCCAGAGCCCTATGCGCAATATCGTATCTGCTCTTGAGAACGCATCTGAAGGAAAGGCTGAAGACGAGAAGATCGGCGCAGCAAAGCCTGCTGATGCACTTGTAGCAGAAGCTGTTGAAGCCGCTCCTGCAGAATAAAAAAGATTTATATTAACAATTAAAAATTATACTTATTATGGCAGATATTAAAGCCCTCGCAGAAGAGTTGGTAAACCTCTCTGTAAAAGACGTTCAGGAACTCGCTAAGGTTCTCAAAGAAGAGTACGGTATTGAGCCTGCAGCTGCAGCTGTTGTAGTTGCTGCTGACGGTGGTAACGGTGCAGCCGCTCAGGCTGAGCAGACAGAGTTTGACGTAATCCTCAAGTCAGCAGGACAGGGCAAACTCAACGTTATCAAGGTTGTCAAGAGCGAACTCGGACTTGGTCTTAAAGAAGCTAAGGACCTCGTTGACGGTGCTCCTGCAACACTCAAAGAGAAAATTTCCAAAGCAGACGCTGAGGCTCTCAAGGCAGCCCTTGAGGAAGCTGGCGCTGAGGTTGAGATTAAATAAATCAACCTCTCCCTGCTTTAGGGGACAAACAGGTTTAGAGCCGGGATTAGTGGCTCTAAACCTTTTTTCCGTATTTAAGTTTTTCTCTATTTCCAAGGCAGAATATGTCAAATAAGACCATCAACAAGCGAATCAACTTTGCAACATCCAACATTCTGGAATATCCGGATCTTCTGGAGGTGCAGCTGAAATCGTTCAAAGATTTCTTCCAGCTGGAAACCACTCCTGAGAACAGGAAAAACGAAGGTCTATATCAGGTTTTCCAGGAAATATTCCCGATAGAGGATACGAGGAACAGCTACAAGCTGGAGTTTATCGATTACTTCATCGACCCACCTCAGTATTCCATCGAGGAGTGTCTTGACAGAGGACTGACATATAGCGTTCCTCTGAAGGCAAAGCTCCGCCTTTCATGCACGGATTCAGAGCACGAGGGTTTCGAAACGAGGGTTCAGGACGTATATTTAGGTAACATCCCATATATGACTCCTGCCGGCACTTTCGTCATCAACGGATCCGAGCGAATCATTGTCTCTCAGCTCCATAGGTCTCCGGGCGTCTTCTTCGACCAAAGCATGCATGCCAATGGAACGAAACTCTATTCAGCCCGTATCATTCCTTTCAAGGGTTCATGGATCGAGTTCGCTACCGACATCAACAATGTGATGTATGCATACATCGACAGAAAGAAGAAGCTTCCTGTGACCACATTGCTGCGAGCAATCGGCTACAATGCCGACAAGGATATCATTGACATCTTCGACCTCGCAGATGAAGTGAATGTCAATCTTGAGGAACTCAGCGCAAACAAAGGCCGCAAACTCGCCAACAATGTGCTCAGGACCAAATTCGAGGACTTCATCGATGAGGATACAGGAGAAGTGACCCCTGTGGAACGCAACGAAATTATCGTCAGAAGAGGAGAAGTCCTCGATGATGATACAATCGATGCTATCCTTCAGTCAGATGAGAAAACAATCCTTCTGCAGAAAGATGAAAACAACTCCAACGAGTATGCTATCATCTTCAATACCCTGCAGAAAGATCCGACATATACAGAGATAGAAGCCGTTAACTACATCTACAAACAGCTCCGTAATTCAGAACCGCCTGATGAGAGCACTGCAAGAGACGTGATTGACAAGCTCTTCTTCTCTGAGAAAAGATATGACCTCGGCAACGTGGGACGCTACCGTCTCAATAAGAAACTCAATCTTTCGATTGATCCTCAGACGAGAGTGCTCACCAACACCGATATCATAGAAATCATTAAGTACCTCATAGAGCTTATCAACTCCAAAGCTACAGTTGATGATATTGACCACCTTTCAAACCGTCGTGTTCGCACAGTAGGAGAGCAGTTGGCCAATCAGTTCAGCGTGGGTCTCAGCCGTATGGCACGTACCATCCGAGAGAGGATGAATGTACGCGACAGCGAGCAGTTTAACCCGATTGATCTCATCAACGCCAAGACACTCTCATCAGTAATCAACTCATTCTTCGGCACGAGTCAGCTATCCCAATTCATGGATCAGACCAACCCACTCGCCGAGATTACTCACAAGAGACGTCTCTCTGCCCTCGGTCCAGGAGGATTGAGCCGAGACAGAGCTGGATTCGAGGTACGAGACGTACACTATACGCACTACGGAAGACTCTGCCCTATCGAGTCTCCAGAAGGACCAAACATCGGTCTTATCTCATCTTTGTGTGTGTATGCAAGAATTGACGACCTCGGATTCATTGAGACCCCATACCGTGATGTAAAGGGCGGGAAAGTGGATCTCAGCGACGCAGGCTGCCACTATATGAGCGCAGAGGAGGAGGAATCCAAGCTCGTTTCGCTTGCCAATGTCAAGATGGACAAGGAAGGTAACATCCTCGAAGACCGTATTCAGTGTCGTCTCGAGGCCGACTTCCCTGTCGTGACAAAGGAGCAGGTAGACTATATGGATGTAGCTCCTAACCAGATGGCTTCTGTTGCGGCTTCACTCATTCCTTTCCTTGAGCATGATGATGCCCACCGTGCATTGATGGGAGCCAACATGATGCGTCAGGCCGTGCCGCTTCTTAGGCCGGAATCCCCAGTTGTGGGTACTGGACTTGAGCAGAGAGCCTGCCTTGACTCTCGCACACAGGTAGTAGCAGAGCGCAGTGGTGAAGTCACCTACGTGGACGCCAATGAAATTCGTGTAAAATACGACAAGAGCGAAGACGAGAAATTCGTCAGCTTCTCACCAGAAGAGACTACATACAAACTCCCTATTTACCGTAGGACCAACCAGAGTACGACAATTACTCTCAAGCCTATCGTAAGGAAAGGCCAGAAGGTCGCAGCAGGACAGGTGCTCACCGAAGGCTACGCCACACAGAACGGCGAACTTGCACTCGGACGCAACCTCAAGGTAGCATTCATGCCTTGGAAGGGTTACAACTACGAGGACGCCATCGTTCTCTCAGAGGAAATGGTAAAATGGGATGTGCTCACATCTGTGCATGTAGACGAGTATCTCACTGAGGTGCGCGACACCAAGCGAGGAATGGAGGAACTCACCTCTGATATTCCTAACGTAAGTGAGGATGCCACTAAGAATCTTGGAGAAGACGGTGTTGTACGTGTGGGTGCTCACATTGAGCCAGGTGACATCATGATCGGTAAGATCACCCCTAAGGGAGAAAGCGATCCATCTCCTGAGGAGAAACTCCTCAAAGCCATTTTCGGCGACAAAGCAGGAGACGTAAAGGATGCTTCTCTCAAGGCAAATCCTTCACTTAGCGGTACAGTCATCAAGACAGCCCTTTACACCAAGCTCTCAAAGGAAGGGACCAAGCGTTCTGCTGCTAAAGCTGAGCAGAAGACCAAGCTTGATCTCCGTCAGGCAGATTTTGACCGCAAGGCTGAGAAGCTTTACTCAGACTTCCTTCAGAAGCTCATCATTCTCACGAAGAATCTCAAGAGCGCAGGAATCAGCGACCTCTATGGAGTAGAAATCCTCGAGAAGGACAAACCTATCACCACAGAGGTACTTAAGAGCATTGACTACAATAACATCAATTCCAACAAGTGGACAAATGACAAGGATGCCAATGTTCTAATCCGTGACCTCATCAACAACTACTGCATCGCACTTAAGACCGAACAAGCCATCTGCAAACGCGACATGGACAAGATTAAGGTCGGAGATGAACTCCCTAACGGAGTAATGCAGATAGCAAAGGTTTACATTGCCAAGAAGAGAAAGATTACAGTCGGAGACAAAATGGCGGGACGCCACGGTAACAAGGGTATCGTAGCAAAGATTGTTCGTCAGGAGGATATGCCGTTCCTTGAGGATGGTACTCCAGTAGATATCGTACTCAACCCGCTCGGTGTGCCTTCACGTATGAACCTCGGTCAGATATATGAAACAGTACTCGGATGGGCCGGAGAGAAGTTGGGACTCAAGTTCAGCACTCCGATTTTCGACGGTGCGAGCATCGATGAAATCTGCGACTACACAGACAAAGCAGGAGTTCCAAGATTCGGTAAGACTTGGCTTCGTGACGGTGGTACCGGAGACTATTTCGATCAGCCAGCGACAGTGGGTGTAATCTACATGATTAAGCTCGGTCACATGGTTGATGACAAGATGCACGCACGTTCCATCGGACCATACTCTCTTATTACACAGCAACCTCTCGGAGGTAAGTCACAGTTCGGAGGTCAGCGATTCGGAGAGATGGAGGTTTGGGCACTTGAGGCATTCGGTGCAGCCAACGCTCTTCAGGAGATTCTTACCGTCAAGTCAGATGACGTTGTGGGAAGGGCCAAAACTTACGAGGCTATCGTAAAGGGCGACCCTATTCCACCGGCAGGAATCCCAGAGTCACTCAATGTGCTTCTGCATGAACTTCGTGGCTTGGGTCTAAAGGTAACATTGGAATAATTGTTTGATTGTATAGTAATATGCCTGCATTCAATAATAAAGACAATAAGATAAAGAGCAACTTCCAGACCATCAGCATTGCTCTCGCGTCTCCGGAGGACATTACCGCACGCTCGTGCGGTGAGGTTCTCAAGCCGGAAACTGTCAATTACAGAACATACAAGCCTGAAAGGGAGGGTTTGTTCTGTGAGATGATTTTCGGACCGACCAAGGACTACGAGTGCTACTGCGGAAAGTACAAGAGAATCCGCTACCGCGGAATAGTCTGCGATAGATGTAAGGTAGAGGTGACTGAGAAAAAAGTACGCCGCGAAAGAATGGGTCACATCAACCTCACCGTTCCTGTAGCTCATATATGGTACTTCAAGTCTGCTCCAAACAAGATTTCCGCACTTCTCGGACTTCCTGCCAAGAAGCTTGAATCAGTAATATACTACGAGAAATACATCGTAGTTAAACCAGGCACGAGCGGATGCGAGAAGATGGACCTTCTCTCCGAGGACGAATACCTTGATGTACTCGCCCGTATTCCAGGCAATCAGAATCTCCCGGCTTCTGATCCGGATAGGTTCATTGCCAAAATGGGTGCAGAAGGTGTATATGACCTCCTTAAGGAAATTGACATAGAGGAGCTCGGAAAAGAACTCCGCCAGAGGATGCTCACTGAGACCTCTCAGCAGCGCAAAGCGGATATCCTTAAGAGACTTCAGGTGGTCAAATGGTTCCAGGAGTCAAAGGGCATCAACCGTCCTGAATGGATGATTATGAAGGTCATCCCGGTAATCCCGCCAGATCTTCGTCCTCTCGTCCCTCTTGACGGCGGACGTTTCGCGACCTCTGATATAAACGACTTGTATCGACGTGTGATCATCCGCAACAACCGTCTCAAGAGACTTATTGAGATTAAGGCTCCGGAAGTAATTCTTCGCAACGAGAAACGTATGCTTCAGGAGGCCGTGGATTCACTCTTCGACAACTCCAAGAAGTCTTCTGCCGTGAAGAGCGAGTCCAACAGAGCTCTCAAGTCACTTTCTGACTCACTTAAGGGTAAGCAGGGACGCTTCCGTCAGAACCTCCTCGGTAAACGTGTCGATTATTCAGCACGTTCAGTCATCGTAGTAGGTCCGGAACTAAATATGCACGAGTGTGGTCTTCCTAAATTCATGGCTGCCGAACTTTACAAACCGTTTATTATCCGCAAGCTTATTGAGCGTGGAATCGTAAAAACGGTCAAGTCAGCCAAGAAGATTGTCGACAGGAAAGACCCTGTAATATGGGACATCCTTGAAAACGTAATGAAGGGACATCCTGTACTTCTCAACCGTGCACCTACCCTTCACAGACTTGGTATCCAGGCCTTCCAGCCACGAATGATAGAAGGCAAGGCCATACAACTTCACCCTCTCGCTTGTACAGCGTTTAACGCCGACTTCGATGGTGACCAGATGGCAGTCCATCTTCCTCTCGGAAACGCAGCGGTGATGGAAGCTCAGCTCCTCATGCTCGGCTCCCAGAACATTCTGAACCCAGCCAACGGAGCTCCTATCACTGTACCTTCACAAGACATGGTGCTCGGCTTGTACTACATCACAAAGATTCGTCCTGGTGCAAAGGGAGAGAAAATGTGTTTCTCTTCTCCTGAAGAGGTGATTGTGGCATACAACGAGAAGGCTATCGAGATGCATGCGCTCATCAAGGTCAGAGTCCCTGTAGACAAGCAGGACCCGTCCAAGGGCACACAGATCATAGAGACTACGGCAGGACGTATCATCGTCAACCAGTTCGTCCCTGAGGAAGTACCTTACGTGAACGAAGTTCTCGGCAAGAAGTCTCTCAGGAAGATCATCACCAATGTCATCAAGCATACTGGTGTGACACGTACAGCCAAGTTCCTTGACGATATCAAGAACCTCGGATACTATCAGGCGTTCCGCGCAGGTATCTCATTCAACCTCGGAGACGTACTTGTCCCTGCAGAGAAGACTACTCTCGTAGAAGATGCCTACAAACAGGTTGCAGCCATTCGCGACGATTTCGAGAATGGTTTCATCACCAACAACGAGCGTTATAACAAGGTCATCGACCTCTGGTCAGCTGTGGATAACAAACTCACGAAGATCGTGACCAAGCAGATCTCTGAGGACCAGCAGGGATTCAACCCTGTATACATGATGCTTGATTCAGGAGCCCGTGGTTCTACCACCCAGATCAAGCAGCTCTGCGGTATGCGTGGACTTATGGCCAAGCCGCAGAAAGCGGGAGCTTCAGGTGCGGACATCATCGAAAACCCTATCGTCTCCAACCTTAAGGAGGGAATGACAGTGCTTGAGTACTTCATCTCTACCCACGGAGCTCGTAAAGGTCTTGCAGATACCGCCCTCAAGACAGCAGATGCAGGTTACTTGACTCGTAGGCTTGTAGATGTGTCACATGATGTGATCATCAATGAAGAAGACTGCGGCACACTTCGCGGACTTATAGCTACTGCCATCAAGAATAAGGATGAAGTGGTAGAGTCCCTTGGAGAAAGAATTCTCGGACGTACCTCTGTGCATGATATTTTCAACCCTCTTACCGGAGAGCTTATTATCAAAGCAGGAGAGGAAATCAGGGAGAAAGAAGCAGACCTCATTGATTCTCTTCCTATTGAGCAGGTGGAAATCCGTTCAGTACTCACCTGCGAGAGCCGCAAGGGCGTGTGCGCTAAGTGCTACGGACGCAACCTCGCTACAAGCAGAATGGTGGAGAAGGGAGAAGTAGTCGGAGTCATCGCCGCACAGTCCATCGGTGAGCCTGGTACCCAGCTTACGCTCCGTACCTTCCACGTCGGTGGTACAGCATCTTCTTCTGCCGCAGACTCATCCATTGAGTCCAAATATGACGGTATTCTCAAATTCGAGGAACTCCGTACCATAGACAGGACAACAGATGATGGCAAGATAGAGACTGTCGTTGTGAGTCGAATGACAGAGCTTCGCATCATAGATGAAAACACAGGAATCACCTATTCACAGTATGATGTTCCTTATGGAGCCGTCCTCTACAAAAACGACGGGGACAAGGTAAGCAAGGGAGATCTCATCTGCGACTGGGATGCATACAACGCCACCACCATCGTGGAGACTTCAGGTATTGTGCAGTTCGAGAACATGATCGAAGGTGTAACCTACAAGAAGGAAAGCGCCGACGAGTTCTCCACAAGTACAGACAAAGTCATCATCGAGTCTAAGGACAAGACCAAGACCCCTACCCTGCATATTCTCAACGAGGCTGGAGATACCATCAAGACCCTCAACCTCCCTGTAGGAGGACATATCCTCGCTGAAAGTGGAGACAAGGTCAAGGTCGGTGACGTCATCATGAAGATTCCTCGTGCAGTCGGAAAGGCAAGCGATATCACCGGAGGTCTTCCTCGAGTTACTGAGCTCTTTGAAGCCCGTAACCCTTCCAGCCCATCTATCATCTCCGAGATTAACGGTGAGGTTGTCATGGGTAAGGTCAAGAGAGGAAACCGCGAGATTATCGTACAGAACAAGTACGGAGTTGAGAAGCACTATCTGGTACCTCTTACAAAACAGATTCTGGTACAGGAGAATGACTATGTCAAAGCAGGAACACCGCTTTCAGATGGTGGAGTGTCCCCAAGCGACATCCTCAATGTACTCGGACCTGTAAAGGCACAGGAATACATCGTAAACGAGGTTCAGGCTGTCTACCGTCTTCAGGGTGTGAAGATTAACGACAAGCACTTCGAAATTATCGTTCGCCAGATGATGCGCAAGGTGGAGATTACCAATCCAGGAGACACCGAATTCCTCGCAGAGGAGATGGTGGATAAGTGGAAATTTATGGATGTAAATGACAGTATCTATGGTAAGTTCTTCATCCTCAACGCTGGTGGTTCCCAGAAATATCATGAAGGAGATATCATCAGTGCTCGCGAACTTCGCAGTGAGAACGACTCTCTGCAGAGACAGGGTCTTGAGATGATCGCGGTAAGGCCGACGAGACCTGCCACTGCGAAGCTCATCCTTCAGGGTATCACAAGGGCAGCGCTCAAGACCGATAGTTTCATCTCAGCAGCTTCATTCCAGGAAACCACCAAGGTTCTCAGTGAGGCAGCGATCAGAGGAAGAGTCGATCATCTTGAGGGGCTCAAGGAGAACGTCATCTGCGGACATCTCATCCCTGCAGGTACAGGTCTTAAAGCATACCAGGACATCATCGTCGGACGAAAGGACGAAATGGCTCAGGAACTTAACGACCTTTAGTCTGTACATAGATAAAAGCAACGAGAGCGTGGCCGAGAAGTCAATGGACTGAAAGCCGCGCTCTTGTTGTATTAATAATATTTTAAATCCCATTAAGAGACTTGATAAGACTCTTACATCAACCCCGCATAATTGCATACTATGCAATATCAAAAGTTTGTAGTATTTTTGCCATCAAAAGGACTTTGGGAAATGGTTTTGAAAGACAATAACGTTAAGGCTAAGCCTTTTGTGAAGTGGGTTGGTGGGAAGTCTCAGCTTCTGGATGAGGTGAGACGGTCTCTGCCCGTTGATTTGAGCAGGAGAAAAGGCATTACTTATGTGGAGCCTTTTGTCGGTGGAGGGGCTGTGCTGTTCTGGATTCTTCAAGAGTTTCCGAACATTGAACAGGCTGTCATCAATGACATCAACCGGGAACTTGTTTGCACTTATTCTGTCATCAAGAATAAGGTTGAGGAACTGATCGATGTATTGGCAGAATATCAGGCTGAGTATCAAGCTATGAATGATGACGGTAGGAAAGATTATTTTCTCGGGAAGCGTAGTCGATACAATGAGCATCCGGAGAGCGATGTCGAGACTGCTGCGTTGTTCATATTCTTGAATAGGACTTGCTTTAATGGTTTGTATCGTGTCAATTCAAAGGGGGCCTTTAATGTTCCGTTCGGGAAGTATTCAAATCCTAAGATTTGCGATGCAGAGACTTTGAGGGCTGATTCAGAACTTCTTAAACGGGTGACTATTCTTTGTGGGGATTTCGCACAGACAGAGGAATATGCTGACGAGCATTCAGTTTTCTATTTTGATCCTCCATACAAGCCTATCACGGTGACATCTTCATTTACTTCATATTCAAAGGAAGGATTTGACGATGATGAACAGATTCGTTTGAGGGATTTCTGCAATCGCATTGCGGAGAAGAAGGCACTGTTTGTCGCCAGCAATTCGGATCCGGCAAAGGATACAGCTTCCGGTAACTTCTTTGACAATATCTATCAGAGGTTCAGCATCAAACGTGTTTCCGCATCCAGAATGATCAATGCCAATGCGGCAGGACGGGGAAAGTTGTCCGAGATAATGATTACCAACATAATATAGCACATTATATGAGGGATTTTAACGCTTGGCTTGGTGAGTTCCGCAGCTCCATTGCCGATTATAAATATTACATTGACTTCCCCAAAGTGTTTGCCAATGTCGATACGCTCAGGATTGAACTGAACATTCTTAATTCATTGATAGGGTCACAAAATATCGAGGAGGATTTTGAGAAAATAATCGAGCGTTACCCGGAGACTCTACAGTGCATTCCTATACTTCTGGCCAAACGCGAGATGGATATTTTCGCTATGGATGAAGAAGGAGCATTCTGCTACAATTTCGTAAAGAGAAACTATCCATCATCTCAGTATAAGGTCTTTATGAGAAAGACTGGTTTGTTCGATCTTATGAAGAATCATCTGATAAACAATCTGGTGGACTATGTGACTGGTGTCGAGACTGGACTTGACTCTAACGGACGCAAGAATCGTGGTGGTCATTTAATGGAAAATCTTGTTGAGAGTTATCTCATTCAAGCCGGCCTTGTAAAAGGTGAGACCTATTTCAAAGAAATGTATATTCACGAGATTGAGGAAAAGTGGAATGTAAATCTGTCTTCAATCTCCAATAATGGAAGTGCGGAAAAGAGATTTGATTTCGTCATCAAATGTCCGAATATGATTTATGGCATCGAGACGAACTTCTATTCCAGTTCTGGTTCCAAGCTGAATGAGACCGCGCGGAGTTATAAGACAATAACATTGGAGACCAAGGATTTGGATTTCTTCAAGTTTGTGTGGTTCACTGATGGTCAAGGCTGGATAAATGCCCGGAACAATCTGAAAGAGACTTTCGATGTTCTTGAGAATCTCTATAATATCAAGGATTTGGAGGATGGTGTTATTTCAAATCTGATTCGTGTATGATTACTCCTTTCTTCAAGTCTGAAAATAAGGATTTCACTTTGGCTAAAGGGAATTGTATCGAACTTTTGTCTCAATTTGAGTTCAAGTTTGATATGATTTTCGCTGATCCGCCATACCATCTGTCTAATGGGGGCATCAGCGTTCAGAGTGGGAAGATGGTGTCTGTAAATAAAGGCGAGTGGGATAAATCTAAGGGATTTGAGGAAGACTATCGGTTTGACAAGGCTTGGCTTTCGGCTTGCCGAGAGAAGTTAAAGAGCAACGGTACAATCTGGGTAAGCGGGACATATCACAATATCTTTTCTATCGCCCGATGCCTGACGGAACTTGGATTCAAGATTTTGAATTGCATTACTTGGGTGAAGACCAATCCCCCACCAAACCTTTCGTGCCGGTATTTCACGTACTCTGCTGAATATATCCTTTGGGCTCGAAAGGAGCAGAAAGTCGCTCACTACTTCAATTATGAGTTGATGAAAGAGATAAATGGGGGTACTCAGATGCGTGATGTTTGGACACTTCCTGCGATTGCCAAATGGGAGAAATCGTGTGGGAAGCATCCTACGCAGAAGCCACTGTGTGTATTGTCGAGAATAATTCAGGCTTCCACAGAACCTGGAGCTTGGATATTGGATCCATTTACCGGAAGCAGCACGACAGGGATAGCGGCCAACTTGCTTGGGCGCAGGTTCTTGGGAATAGATATGGAGGATAAGTTTCTGGAGATCAGCAAAGCACGAAGAGAAGAACTTGACAATTTGTCTCTTCGCACTGAGTATCTGGAGAAACTGCAAAAACAGGCAAAACTCTTCGAGGATAAGGATATTCGTGTCCTCAGCGAGCCGCCTGTTTATTATGGTGCAGGGTTGCCGTTTTAATATTCAAAATGACTTTAAAATACATAAGTTTTTTGACTTTATTATATTTTTAATATTATTTATTATATTTGAGTGTTAGTTAGTTTTTAGAATATGAAGTCAAGTCTTATCAAACATGCAGTAATGGTCTGCATGACACTTATTGCGTTGGTGTCCTGCAATAAAGAAAAGGGACCAGAAACCACCAAAGACAAGGTGGAAGTAAATATGGAAATCACGGAGATTGGCAATGATCACATCTCGTTTTCCGTATCTGCCAAGCACTCGGATTCATTTGCATGGTACTGCACCTCTAACCCGGAAGAGGAAGTAAATGGAGTCGAATACATTTTCCAGCACGGCAATTTAGAGAAGGTTACAGAAGAGCCCCAAACTATCACAGTAGAAGCCCTCACCGCCAATACCAAGTATTGGATTTACGTGGCTGCAAGAAATGAAGTCTCTGAAATGGAGAGTTCCATCTCCGTGAGCACGGCTGAAGCAGAAGCGAAGTTGGTACTCTCCCCAGGAGATGTATCCAAAACCAGCCTTTCTTATCACGTTAATTCAGAGCCGGGACGAACCTACCGTCATGCTTACATCGAAGGATGGTATTTCAACCACCTCCTTGCTTCAAGCATGGAAGATGAGGGAGCAGAGTTTGACATGAACGTTTTCCTCTGGAATCTCCTTGCAAGTTACGGTTCAGAGGCCTCAGAGCCATCTGACTACACTTGGGCCAATGATCAGGAGAATACATTACGCAACCAAGAAGTCACACTATATGGCGGTCAGTCATATTATGCCCTCTTTAGTTACGTTGACGGCGAGACTGGCTGGACCGGAACACCTGAATATATCGAAATGACTCTGCCTGAGGCAGGTTCAGCCACTGGAGAAGTAAACTTTACCGATGAAACGGTGAGCCCAGAACGCATCTCTGTGAGAATGGAGTTCTCCGATTATGCTATCAGCTATATTTGCTACGACCTGTACAAAAAAGACCAGTACGACGCTAAGTTCGAAGGCTCGGACGAGAAGAGGATAAAGGACTTCCTCTATGAATATGGGCTTCACGCCGGTAACACCTATACAGACTCATGGAAAGTTGAGCCAGGGAGAGAATATGTGCTGGCAATAATGGGTGTGGATCCTAACGGGGACTCTTTCCTTCAGACCAAGATGTACACGACCCCAGTTCCTGAACCAGAACTCGAAGTAAGTCTTTGTGCATACGATAGAGAACTTGAAGGCTATCACGGATACAATACTGCTCGTGCTGATGTTACCATAAGGAACTTCATGGAGCTTGACCCTTCAACCATCTTCGCTACTCTGATGAGCAAGACACAGTGGGACGCCACATGCATGGCCATCTTCGAGGGAATGTCAGTGAATGATGTTCTTGCGTCATCGCCAGAACTTATGACCTACGTAGTCAACACGCCCCTCCAAGAGAACGAAGTATCTGATATTCAAGGCAAGGGAGGATTCTCAAGGATTACAAGTGACCTAGACCCAGAAACAGAATATATCTTCGCCGTTCTCTTCCCTTACAATGGCAAGTGGTATTTCAAGTCAGCAACTGCAACTCTTGAAGCGGAACCGACAGGAGAGATTGATGACGCATACAAAGCTTTCCTTGGAGAATGGACCGTTACCGGGAAAACCACCAAGGACTGGAAGTCTTCCCTAACATATACCATCAAGATCGAACAATTGACCCCCAATAAATCTTTCAAGGTGAGCGGATGGTCAGAGAGCAATGCAGGAATAGACTTCCCTTTCGTGGCAAAATATGACGCAGCCACGAAAAAAATCATCATAGACGGATACCAGTACCTCGGAAAGACCTCTATTGGCGGAGTAGAATATGAAGTCCGTCTTATGGCATGTCTGTCATATAGCGGATCATTGTATACGTCAGACTATGACGACGTCATATACAAAGGTTCCATTGTGGATGCCGGAGCAGGAAAAGAGAAAATCTCCATGTTCCCTGAGTTCTTCCAGAAAGACGGAAAGTACTTCGAAGTCCAGACAATGTCTTATGGATTCGTGAAAGATGGGAAAATTGCCGGAAGCCCTGACGAGTATGATATCGTAGAATTCCAGATTACTAGAGAGAAGTAATTAATTACAGATAAAAGCAGTTCTTTTGAGCTTCATCAAGTTTTTCTGGAGAGCCGATATCTATCATCCGAAAACCCTGAGGGACTATCACTCCTCGGATAATCTCATGAGCTGCAGCGGCAAGATAAAAATCAATAATGGAGAACCGCTCTGGCCAAGACTCCATCATGGGTAGAATTCTCGCAGATAGAATATGTATCCCGCAGAAAGACAATCTGCGGGATTTTTTTACATCAAACCCAGGAAAAGGTGTCTTAACTTCTCCAGTGCGCACATTGGTCCAGCCAACAAGCCTCATACCTTCATCGAAAAGGAGATATCGATCTGACTCAGAAGACTCGCATACAAGAAGGCTCGCAAGAGGCTCTTCAGCAAAGGCAGCATCCTCAGATATGAACCATCTTATGTCCAAATTGCTTAAGATATCCACATTGTGCACAAGAAAACGTGCTTCCTTATCAAGAAAACGCGCAGCCCTCTTAATTCCTCCGCCTGTCTCCAACGGCTCCGTCCCCGGACGACCATCGATGAAACGATCTTCGCGTGAAATACATATATGTGAGCCAAAGCCATCATGTTCACAAAGGAACTTCTCCACCATGTCTGCAAAATGGAAGACATTGATTACAAATTCATTGATACCAGCAGACTGGAGTTTTCGAATCACCATCTCAAGCACAGGAGTTCCGTTCACCGGAACAAGAGCCTTGGGCATATTATCAGTAATAGGCCGCAATCTGGTACCAAGTCCGGCAGCAAAGATCAGGGCTTTCATAAGTTAACCTTTAACCCAGGAAGAACTGTACTTCCATCCCATTCTTCTGATAGACGACCAAGGAGACTATTGAGATAAGGATACCTCGAGAACGGCTCAGAAATCAACTCTCTTATACAGCGGAGCCCCGGGGCGAAACAGTCGATAAAGAGCTGCTTCCTCTCCACAAGGCCTCTAAAGCCATAGGCTCCGAATTCTTGGAGCAGTCTCACAAGGGTAATCAGGCGGTACTTCTCCCGAAATGTTTTCTCATCAAATGTGATAAAATTGGAAAGTGAGCGCAGATAACACTCCTCAAACTCTCCCCTCAACTCCGGGCTGAAAGACGTGCCGGCATTCCATAGAAAAGACGCAAGGTCATATTGCAACGGTCCACGGCGGCCACCCTGAAAGTCAATAAAGCAAGGCTCTCCATTCTTGATTATAATATTACGCGCCTGAAAATCCCTGTACATAAAGCAGTTGCCGTCATAGTCAAGCGAATCAGCACGAAGCCTGTCCAGATCATCTTGGAGTTTTATTTCATCGAATTCGAGTCCGGTAAGCTTTAAAAAGTCGTATTTGAAATAATTAAGGTCGAAATTGACCATGCGCTCGTTGAACTCCTGATCCGGAAAGCATACGCTCCAATCCATCCTCTCCCCCACTTTGAACTGCACAGCTGGTAGAAGAGACAGAGTGTCCCGAAGCCAGTTCTTCTGATCAGAAGAAAAATTCCCGGATGGAATCTGTGGTTTGAGAAGCTCAAACAATTGCCCATCTCCCAAGTCCTCCTGAATATATTCCATTCCATCTTCCGACACAGCATAGACTCTAGGAGCATGGAAACCAGCATCACAGAAGGCTTCATCAATAGAGAGGAAAGCCTTGTTTTCAGCAGGATTTGTTCCGATGCAGCCTATTAAAGTACCGCCTTCTCCGGAAAGCCGATAATATTTGCGTGCACTGCCAGAAAGCGGCAAAAGATTCATTTCGAAAGGCTTGTAGCCTGTAAATGACTGATATAAAGACTCGAGTCGTGACATTGTATTATTTGGTTTTGTCCTACGAAGATATGCATTTTACTCAGGTTTCGCAAACAAGACTCTTTTCAGCCGCTGCCCAGCTGGCCTAGCGCATTTGTGCGATTAGCAAAAAGTTACTAAATTTGCCAGTTCCATGCATATAGGTGAATGAAGCGTTTTTCTCGCATATTGTTTCCAGCCGCAGTGATGCTCGTCAGTGCCGGGGTCTCCCTAGGCACAGTAATGACTTCCCCACTTAGAGACTCGTCACCCTCCCGCAATATAGACTCTCCTGCAATGGACACTGTCCTCTACCCGTCAGACGCCTACAAGCACAACACAAGGCATAGTTCTGATATCGTTATAGACAGTCTTGCCGCCGCCCTTGACAAAGCCGGACTAAGTCTTGAATCAGACACAGACAGCACCAAAAAACTCAGCCCTAGGGACTCACTCAGACAACTGTTGGACTCTTCGCTATGGGATAAGATAGATTCCATATACATAGCCGACTCCACCGCCAAAGCCAAGGCTGCATTCGAGAAATGGTATAATTCTCTGGATAGGAAAGAGCGGAAGAAATATGATGCTGAACAAAAGGCCAAGCGTATGACAGCTCGCGCCGATTCCCTTCGCAAAGCCAAGGAGCAAGAGAAAGAAATCCGCGATAGTATAGTGGAGAACACACCGAGAATACTTGAAACCTACGCCATACCTGATTCCATGCAGTATAAGAGGCTCATAACATGGACAGCAGGACAGGATTTTGGGGACATAAAGCCATCGGTTCCAGATACAAGTTACAATTTCCACTATTACGACTATCCGTTCCAACGGCGCGATGTAAATGCAACCTGGCTCGGAGTGGCCGGCTCGCCGGTCCAGTATTACAACTGGTTCAACCGCAAAAGTGACGAAAATGTGGAGTTCTATGATGCACTGGAAGCCTGGAGCGCATCACCGCGAACAACCCTTCACTACAACAGCAAGACCCCTTACACGGAGTTATGTTACTTCGGCACCCTCTTCGGAAAGAGTGCTAGAGAGTCCGACAATCTGCATCTATTTACCACCCAGAATATCACACCAGCACTTAACTTCAGTCTCCTCTACGACAGATTCGGAGGCGGGGGCATGCTAGAGCGAGAGGAAACAGCCAACAAAACCACTGCCGTGCAGGTCAATTACCTCGGGGAAAAGTACACCTTGCACGCAGGCTATCTTCGCAATATGGTAAGCCGCCAGGAGAACGGCGGAATGCAGGATATCAAGTGGGTGAACGACACCACCGTTGATGCCAGAGACATCCCAGTAAATCTTCAGTCAGCCTCATCAAAGACCAAGAAAAATACATTCTTTCTCGAACAGCAGCTCCGCATCCCATTTACCTTCATCGAGAAGATGAAGGCTTCGCGTGATAGCACCTATCATTTTAGTTCTGATAGCCTGAATAGGGACATCACAAGTGCTTTTATTGGGCATAGCAGTGAATTCTCCACCTACACTCGCAACTACACGGATCTGATCAGCGATGCAGCCGGAAAGGCATTCTACAATCAAGTATTCAACTACAACCCCACTGCCAGTGCTGACTCGATGAGGGTCCGCAAGATTGACAACAAGCTCTATATCAGGCTCCAGCCATGGTCCAGTGAAGCGGTAGTATCCAAGCTTGATATTGGTGTGGGCGACATGCTACGTACATATTTCGACAGCACCAGCGTACGGCCAACCACCCACAAAGAGAATAGTTTCTATGCCTACGCCGGAGCCGAAGGACAGTTCAGAGGGTACTTTTTCTGGGGTGCAAAGGGCAAGATCAATCTTCTCGGCGCCAATGCCGGGGATTTCTCCGTCCAGGCCAACGGACAAGTGAATTTCTACCCTTTCAGGCGTGCCCGCAATAGCCCGCTAAGCCTCAAGGTAAACTTCGAGACTAGGCTTGACGAGCCTACATACTATCTCAAGCATTTCAGTTCCAACCACTTCAAGTGGGACAACGACTTCTCCAAGATATCCACCACTACCCTTCAGGGTGAGGTAGACATACCGCGATGGAAGCTCAATGCAGGGGTCGGATACGCACTTCTCTCAGGCAACACTTATTACGATGCCAAAGGCATAGCAAGGCAGGGTCAGAAACCAGTAAACGTACTGTCTGCACATCTAAGAAAGGAATTCGTGCTTGGACATCTTCACATGGACAACAAGCTGCTCTTCCAGCTTTCCTCAGACGAAGATATTGTACCAGTACCAACATTAGCATTAAATCTCAGGTATTTTCTACAATTCGTCATTCAGAAAAACGATGAAGGGAAAGATGTGCTCGCAATGCAGGTTGGAGCCAACGCATTCTACAACACGGCATGGAACTCTCCGGCATGGAATCCAACGCTTGGCGTATTCTACAACCAGAATGAGCGCACCTACACGAATGGCCCGTATTTTGATGTGTTTCTGAACTTCCAGTGGAAGCGAGCCTGCATTTTCGTTAAATTTCAGAATGCAGGACAGGGATGGCCGATGCGAAAATCAGACTACTTCAGTGCTGACAGATACATCGTCACGCAGAGAGGATTCGATGGGCTGAAGATAGGTATCTATTGGCCTTTCTACATCCAGCCTACGGGAAAACCGACCCAGAGATAATCCTCCACCGAGGGGACACATATTTTTTATGCATAGAGAAGACAGGAGTTTCTACATAGTATCAGGCATCACCGCAGCGATTTGCGCAGCTGTCATCATCGCATCCTTTTATACCATTAAGCCAATCGAAGAAAGAAGTCTCACGCCACACCTTGTCAGCGTACTTGAACTTAACGCCCTTGCGGACACCACAAGTTCCCTTGTCGTCGGCTATAATTACTATCTTCTTGAACGCTATGCGCAAAGCGATGAACGCACCATAGATATCAGCATAAGGGAGAAGAATGCCTCATATCTTGACTCGCTCCGCAGAGGAGTTATTGACATATTGGTAGTCCCATTTGAGCACGGGTTACAACTTGATAGTCTCATTGCTTCGTCGCCCATAGACAGTCTTAGTATATGGATAATGCGAGAGGATGAGGAGCATGAGATGGAAAACCTCAATAAGTGGATTGACCTATGGCGCAGCAGAGAAGAAAACGATGCTGTACGCGAATCTTTCATGTCCCGGTACAATGTTTTCAGAAGCCGCAAGCGTGAAAGACTTAGTCCGTACGATAGTATCATCAAAGAGAAGGCAGACTCTCTCGGATGGGACTGGAGGATGCTTGCCGCCATCATTTATCAAGAGTCAAGATTCCACATCGAGGCACAATCGCACCGTGGCGCACGCGGCTTGATGCAGATGATGCCGCACACAGCTAAAAACTACGGAGTCACCGACCCTCTCGACCCTGAAGAAAATATCAGTGCTGGAGCCAATCTTCTCAACAGCCTGCTAAAACGATACTCCAAAGTAGCAGCAAGTAAAGAAGAGTTGTTCAAATACGCTCTCGCCGCCTATAATGCCGGAGTCGGAAGAATAGACGACATCATCCGGCTTGCAGAGTTGCGCGGAGTGGATACGGGGCATTGGGAGAGCGTCATTGAAGTAATCCCGGAAATGAACGACGAGTCTGTGTTAGATACGGGAGTTGTCAGGCTAGGAGTATTCAAGGGCAAAGAGACCATAAACTACGTCGAGACGGTTATATCAGTGTACGAGCAGCTCAAAAGAATCTGCCCAGAGCAGGAGAAACATACTTCATCAGCATCCCAGGCAGAAATGCCATGATTATGGTACCGATACCGTTCACAATGCCCGGGACTCTAGAGAAAAGCACGTCAGCGAAGTTCTCGAAATGGCCACTTCCAAAAGGATTGCCAAAGAAAACCCAAGAAAGAGCCGCTGCTATCACGACCATTGTTGAGTCCATCACGACCTTCACCTTGTCAAATGGCTTTCCAAGCGTAGAGGAGAAAGCATCCACTGTCATCTCAGCAGAAAGCATCCATGCCTTAGAATGCACCTCCAGACTCACACCTATTGCCGTAACCACACACCCACCAACAAGAACAATAAGCCTAACCGGGATAGATTCCGGATAGAATCCGGACAATATCCATAGAGAGATGTCGGTAAGGTAGCCAAAGAGCAAGGAAGCGGGAATCTGCATAAGGTTACGTGGCCTGAATCTTCTCCGGAGCACAACCATCTGCACGAGCATATACACCATATTGACGATGAATATAAAAGTCCCCACGCTCAATGACGGAAACCGGAGATTGAGTACGTATGCAGCGCACGAGAGTGGCGCGGTACCAAGATTGACCACTATCGAGACGGCCACGCCGAATGAGACAAGGAATAATCCCAGAGTGGCCATAACATAACGATATAGTATGTTTGTTCTATCTATACGAACCATTTTTCCACTTCTATCAAGTAACCAAACGACACAAAAATAGCAAATTAGAGTGATTTTCGCTATCTTTGTGCTCGTATTAAAAGTTTTTCTAATGAAAAAAACAGTAGTGTTGATGCTTCCTTTACTCATTGCGGCAGTTTCATGCCAGCAGAAGGGAGACAAGGTCCCGGCTCTTGATACTAGCTATATGGACCTTAACGTAAGCCCTAAGACGGACTTCTATTCTTACGCCAACGGCAACTGGGTCAAGAACAACCCTCTCAAGCCTGAATATGCACGGTTCGGCTCATTCGACAAGCTCCGAGAGGACAACGTCGAAAGACTCAACAACCTCTTCGCAGAGATGTCCAAAATGAATCCTGCAGCAGGCACGAACGACCAGAAAATCGTAGACCTCTACAAGCAGGGACTTGATTCCACAAGGCTGAATTCCGAAGGGGCTACACCAGTGCTCAAGGATTTGAATACCATCTATTCAGCCTCTGACAAGCAGGAACTTGCCAAGGTACTTGCCGAATTAAACAAATATGGCTCCGGAGGATTCTTCGGTGTAGGGGTCGATGCAGACCTTATGGACAGTGATACGCAGGTGCTCTATCTCGGTCAGGGAGGTCTTGGCATGGGTGACCGTGACTACTATGTAGATCCGTCAAATGCTGACCTTCACGATAAATATCAGCAGATGATGGTGAAACTCTTCTCCCTGTGCGGTGTTGAAAACCCTGAAGTTAAGGCACAGAATGCCGTCAGGACAGAAGACGCTCTCGCAGACTTCTCATGGACAAGTATCCAGAATAGGGACTATACCAAGCTCTACAATCCTATGAGCACGGCACAGATTGTCTCTGCATACAAAGGATTTGATTTTGCACTTTTCTTCAAGACTCTCGGACTTCCAGACCAGGACAAGGTAATAGTTGAGCAGCCTTCATTCTTCGAGGGATTCTCTAAACTCTATGCAGACAGCAGCCTCGAGACTCTAAAAGATTATCTTGCAGCCCATCTTATCATGGACGCATCCACCTCTCTTTCAGATGATTTCTACTCAGCATACTTCGATTTCTTCAGCACGGCAATGAGCGGCGTCACCGAGCAAAAGCCAAGATGGAAGCGCGCCATGAGCGTCCCTAACAGCATTCTCGGAGAGGCTGTGGGACAGATGTATGTAAAGAAGTACTTCCCTGAAGAGAACAAGCAGAAGATGCTGGAAATAGTCAATCAGCTCCAGAAATCTCTTGGAGAGCACATCGCTTCTCTCGAATGGATGTCTGACCAGACCAAGGAATATGCCGAGAAAAAACTTTCTAACTTCACAGTTAAGATTGGCTACCCTGACAAATGGAAGGACTATTCTAGCCTTACAGTGGATCCGAAGCTCAGTTACTATGACAACCTCCGCGCTGCCAACGCATGGTATGTAGCTGACAACTTCAGCAAACTCGGGAAGAAAACCGACAAGAGCGAATGGGGAATGACTCCACAGACAGTCAATGCCTACTATAACCCTACCACCAACGAAATCTGCTTCCCTGCAGCCATCCTCCAGCCACCATTCTTCAACATCGATGCTGACGACGCTATCAACTATGGCGCCATCGGAGTGGTCATAGGGCATGAGATGACTCACGGATTCGATGACCAAGGCAGGCTCTTTGACTCTGACGGCAACATGACCAATTGGTGGACAGCAGAAGACGAAGCCAAGTTCAAAGCCAAGACAGCTATTCTTGTCAATCAATACAGCGAAGTGGAAATCCTTCCGGGACTTCACGCAGACGGACAGCTCACACTCGGGGAGAACATCGCAGACCACGGCGGAGTTAGCATCGCCTACACCGCCCTTCACAATGCCCTCGGTGACAAGCAGCCAGCAGATATTGACGGGTTCAACGTTGACCAGAGGTTCTTCCTAGGCTTTGCTCACCTCTGGGCACAAAACGCCACCGATGAAGAAAAAGCCCGTCTGACCAAGTTGGACGTACACTCTCTTGCCGAGAACCGCGTTAACGTCACAGTAAGGAACTTCCCGTTCTTCTTCAAGGCATTCGACATTCAGGAAGGAGACCCAATGTGGAGGCCTGAAAGTGAAAGGGTTATCATCTGGTAATTTTTTCACCGTGAAAGCTGAAAGGTTCATAGCATCCCGGCTCAAAACCAAAGGAGAAATGGCTATCGTACTGATAGCCATTTCTTTCTTTGTTATTATCATAGCGCAGTCCGTATCCTCTGGATTCAGAAGGACTATCGGAAGGGAGATAAGCGCTGTGAGCGGAGACATCCAGATTGCACCGACCTTTCAGAATTATCTTGACAACGATGATCCCATTACGGACAGCCCAAGCTACCTCGAAAACATTTTGAATACCAAGGGCGTCGAAGTAGTTCAAGGAGTAATATATGCTGCAGGAATTGCAAAAAAAGGTTCAGTCATACGAGGAGTCCTCTTTAAGGGAATAAGCAGCCCGGACTCATCACTCCATGCAATTGTTCCGAAAGAACTTGCATCTAGCCTAAACCTTTCAGAAGGCGACGAATTCTATGCATATTTCTCTTCCAAAAGGCTGAAGATAAGAAAACTCACCGTAACGTCCGTCAAGGAAGATATGCTTGGCAGCACACAGAACATCATTGTTGAGATGCCTATTTCTGACCTCAGACGAGTAAACGGATGGAAAGAGCATCAAGTGTCGGCACTTGAAATCACTCTCGATGAAAAATATCGCTCCTCCGAAGCGCTAAAAGAGAAAGCAGCCGAGATAGGGGCAATAATATACTCCAATGCATCAGATGAGGATGAAATGCTCGTAGCTGTATCCTCAGCAGAGTCTTTTGCTCACATCTATGACTGGCTTGAACTCATTGACCTCAACGTGATTGTCATTCTGGCACTGATGATTATTGTCGCAGGATTCAACATGATATCCGGATTGCTGATACTCTTATTCAGAAACATCTCAACTATAGGCACGCTCAAGTCCTTAGGGATGAGGGACAAGGGTATAGCGTCGATATTCCTTCGCATTACCGCATCTATCGTAGTCAAGGGAATGCTAGTAGGTAACGCCTGCGCTTTAATACTGTGTATCGTACAGAAAATCACGCATCTGATAAAACTCGACCCCACCAATTACTTTGTCTCATATATACCAGTGGAGATAGATTTCGCACGCATAGTGATATACGACTCTATAGCATTCGTTGTCATCATGCTGCTGATGCTAATACCATGCATGTTTATTTCCCGGATTGACCCTTCTGAGACTTCGAAGACTGAATAATTTTGAGATTAGTAGTGGCCGCATAGTCCTGCGGATCTATCTTGAGAGCCTTCTTGTAATACTTCTCCGCTTTCTTATTGTTCTTCTTGGCTACCTGCCAATAGGATCCGATATTATCGATAAACACAGGGTTCTTCGGCTCAAGTTTGTTCATCATTGTGGAGAGCTGAAGGAAATAGTCATACGCAAGCGGTGTTCCTACCTTGTAGAGGGCATAGCAGTATTCACCCATTGCCTGACTGAATTCCGGAGATATTCGGGAATCAACCCCGGCAGCCAAAGGCTTAGAATCAAGCGTCCATTCATCATTTTTTGAAGAACTATACTCGCTTACAAGCGTCTTTATTTCAGAATAACTCATGTCTGGGCTATCCTTCTCATAAGCAACAAGCGCATTGATTTTGTCGAAACGGTACCTCAACTCACGTGGCTTCAAATGTACAGCCCGGCTTATACTCTGCAGCGCTATTGAGAAGTACTCATCATTGAATTCTGCCACTTGATAATAGAACACATCAGCGCCGGTAGAATCCTTCAGAGTTAAAATAGGCTTTTCACCAAGATACCTTTGAGTCGGCCTCTGAACCACTACGGAAGAAACTGATTTAGCGTAGTTAAAATCAAACTTAGCCACAAGCATATCTGGATCATCCGGACAATCCTCTTCCCACCTGCTTACTATCGTTTCCACTCCAACCCCAGTAACACCGACATTGCGAACCTGCCGATCAAACTTCTGCCTGTACGACGCCGAGAGTTCCTTGTCCTGCGCTGTCATTGTAACACCAACGAGCATAGAGAGCATCGTCAATCCAAAGTATATCTTATTCATTTTACGTTATTTACATCCATTAATATTCTTCTCCCAGAAGGATAAAGATTGTTACATCTCCTTCCAAGATTCTTCACAAAGCCAAGCGGCACCCCTGAATAACTCACCACGTTGTAACCAAGAGGAGCACCGGGAAGAACAATTGTGTCTCGATGAAGGAAACGAAGTGCCGACTGCTCATCCAGATCCACCACCGGATACGCATCCCTATCAAAATCAATACTGAGAGCCCAATCTGCGTCTGGAATAAAATCCTTTCCTTTCACTATCCCTCGCCGCTCATTAGGTAGGAACACCCTCCTCAACGGCCTCAATGAACTAAAATCGTGCACACTCGTGAATTCAGAAGAGAAGGCTGTTTTCAGAAGAGCACCTACCCACTGGCCTTCGCCGAGAACATCTCCAGCCTTGAGAAGACTGCCTGCGCGAGTGAGTTTCACTCCATACTCCGGAAATTCATCTTCAGACGGGATGATCTTTCCCCCAAGAGTCTGCGCCGCCCACTCAAGATTACTATCATTCTCAGCATCCTCGTAAGTGCATGTACTGTATATCAACACACCGCCCTCTTTCAGAGATGGCCACACATCTGCCAATATACGTTTCTGACGGGCAGCACATAGCTCCACAAGGTCCTCACTCCACTGCCGCTGCGCTTCCGCATCTTTCCTAAACATTCCCTCTCCACTGCACGGCACATCCGCCACTATAATATCAAAAGCCCCGTCAAACCGAGCGAACACGGAAGGATCCACACTTGTGACCATCACCCGCGGGTCTCCCCACTTCGCCACATTATCATCCAACACCCTAACGCGGTCTCGCATCACTTCATTCGAGACGAGAGTCCAATCCTCTCCAAACCGTTCACGGAGAGAAACCGACAGATCAGTCGTCTTCCCGCCAGGTGCAGCGCACAAATCCAAAACCCTGAGCCCAGGACCAAATGAAGAAAGAATCTTCCTGAACACATGCCCAACATACATGGCAGAACTGTCCTGCACATAAAAGCATCCGGCATGGAATAGAGGCATCAGAGTAAAAGACGGCCTTTGCGAAAGTATAAGGCCGTAGCGAGACCAAGGAACCGGCGAAGCATCATCAAAGATGGATATCCGTTCGCGAGGAGTCTTGAAAGGATTGAGCCGTACTGAAACCGGTATCATCTTCCGAAGCCCTCAGGCATATTCGGCATCCGTCCCTCAGATATGTCTACCAGAGTATCCACCGCTTTATCAAGCCCTTGCTGAATCTTGCTCCCAAGCATTGATTTCATCATAAAGTTGAGGTTGGCATCAAGAACGACGCTAAAGTCCGTCTTTCCAGGGACTTCCGAGTTATCAAAATGAAGCGCCGCCACGAATTCCACCGGAGACTCTGTTGATATTACCCTAATAAGACTGTAAGGCAATCTTTCATCTATCTTCACCCCGATACGGAATCCTTGAACCTCAATACTGAGGCTATCATAATCCGCCTTGACATCGGCCTTGACTTTGTCACCTGCGAGTTGCGAGAAATTCCGCATATCGCAGAATGCCATATAAAGTTCTTCTGGACGTTTTGAAACTAGTCCGTGTTTGCTTGTATAATGTGCTGTCATAAGCATGTTTTTTCTTATCTTTGCAAAGATAGTAAAAATCCGATGCACAAGATATATTTCAAGGACCGCTGCATAATCATCTGCGGACCAGACGAACAAGCGCTAGCCGATCCTAACTCCATAGAATTTCACATAGGCGAACGTATCTCTATCCACACTCTTGTGGATATGTTCGAGGCCTCAGAATCACTTTCCAGAATATACATTCCCACCGAGAATATGGAGTGGATGTACAGAAGGGTATGCGCAGAATTCAAGGAAGTGGATGCAGCCGGAGGACTAGTATCCAACAAGCGAGGAGATTATCTACTCATCCGCCGTGGCGGTTTGTGGGACCTACCCAAAGGGCATAGGGAGGAAGGAGAGGACATTCGCACTACCGCACTCAGAGAGGTACAGGAAGAAACAGGAGTAGATGAGCTCAAACTCGGTCGACTTATATGCGTTACGGACCACTGCTACTTCAGAAACAACATCTGGCATCTCAAGCACACATGGTGGTACGATATGCTCTATACCGCGCCAGTGGATCTGACACCACAGACAGAAGAAGACATAAGCAAAGCGGCTTGGGTAGCGCGTTCCAGCCTCCCACCGTTCCTAAAGAACACGTTCCCTTCCATCGTAGAAGTGTTTAGAGAAGCAAAAGTTTAGTTCGCATGAAACTTTTTGCATTGTTTCACCGTATAGAAAAGAGTGTAAATGCAAATACAATAACGCGATATGAAACTCTCACAGTTCAACTTTGACCTCCCAAAAGAGAAAATTGCTACAGAACTTATGCCGGAAGTAAACGGCAGAATCCAGTGGAGGGACGAATGCAAGCTCCTCGTACTCCACAAGGATACGGGCGAGATAGAGCACCGCAGGTTCAAGGATATAATCGAATATTTCGGCAAGCACGACAGGTTCGTGCTCAACGATACCAAAGTTTTTCCGGCTAAACTTCTCGGCAAGAAAGAAAAGACGGGAGCCGATATTATGGTATTCCTGCTACGCGAACTCAACAAAGAGCAGAAATTGTGGGACGTGATTGTGGATCCAGCTAGAAAAATCCGCATCGGCAACAAATTATATTTCGGCGAGGACGAGAGTATGGTCGCCGAAGTAATTGACAATACCACATCCAGAGGAAGAACTCTGAGATTCCTCTACGATGGACCTTATGACGAATTCAAGGCCGCTCTTTTTGCACTCGGAAAGACTCCGGTTCCAGAGTGGGTCAAGGAGAATCCAGACGAAAGGGACGCAGAAGAGTTCCAGACGATATTCGCAAAGAACGAAGGAGCAGTATCCGCCCCGGCAGCAGGACTACACTTTAGCAGAGAGCTTCTCAACAGAATGATACTCAACGATATAGATAAGACATTCATTACTATACACATGGGTATTGGACATTTCCGTACCGTGGATGTTGAGGACTTGTCCAAACACAAGATGGACGGAGAGAGAGTTATTATTTCAGAGAACGCGGCCAACGAAATCAACGCAACCAAACGTGCTGGTCATAAAATCTGCGCCATAGGAGTGACAGTAATGCGCGCCCTTGAGACCTATGTCACCACGGAGAATGAAGTAAGGCCTATGGACACATGGACCAACAAGTTCATCTTCCCGCCATACGAATTTTCCATTCTTGACGCCATAGTCTCCAATTTCCACCTCCCGCAATCCACAATGCTCATGACAGTGGCAGCGTTCGGAGGATTCGAGAAAGTGATGAATGCCTACGACGTCGCCCTACAGCAGGATTACAAGTTCGGGCCTTACGGAGACGCAATGCTCATCATTTAGTCAGGATATCCGGGAGCGCAATAGGTTATTACCTAATTGTTTCTTACCTTTGTCTCTAATAAACGTCAGTGGATAATGCCGTTAAGAGTACATATCGGCATCTCCATTGACAGATATACAACTTAAACTATAAGAAATGGACAAAGGTGACTATCCTATCGTATGCGCGATTGCGCTCAACTCCGCATTCGGAGACAACCCCAAATTTTCACATCGTCTAATAGATAGACTCGGCTCGATTGAAGAGTTGTTTTCACTGGACAGGAAGTCCATTGAGAAGATATTCGGTCCGTATAGCCGTTTCCCATCAGCCCTTCGTGAGCAGTCGCTGGAAGAGGCATGGAAGCAGTACCGGAAACTCTCAGCTGAGGGCATCCAGTTTGTCAGTATTTTTGACGGCGCATATCCAAGCTTACTCAAAGAATGCCCCGACGCACCTCTTCTCCTGTATGTCAGGAGCAGCACTCCGCTGAAAGAGATTTTCAGTGACGGCAACTACCTCTCCATAGTGGGTACACGAGACATGACTGACTACGGCAGGGAATGGTGTCAGAAAATCATTTCTTCTCTTCCCGATACCACATCACGCACAAAAGGGACAAGGCAGCCCCCGGCAATAGTAAGCGGACTTGCCAGAGGCGTGGACATCACCGCCCACATTGCGGCACTGGATCATGGGCTTAGAACCATTGCTGTCAGCCCTGTGGGCATAGATGACATATACCCACGGCATCATATTTCCGCCGCTGAGCGAATCGCCTCATCACAAGGAAGTGCCATTATCACTGATTATCCTCCTGGAACGATCCCATATCCAAGCAATTTCCTGAGGCGCAATAGGATTATAGCCGGCATGAGCCAGTCCACAATTCTAGTGGAATCACGTGCCCGGGGCGGAGGGATGATGACATCAAGGCTCGCCGCCGGATATGGAAGGATGGTATTTGCATTGCAGGGAAGAATTGATGACCCACATTCTCAAGGATGTAACCAACTTATTGCGGAAAACATAGCAGCACCAGTTGTATCGATGCCATCGCTAGTAAGCCAGCTTTACCCTGGATGCGAGAGCAGGAGAGGGGAAAATCTTAGCACAGCTATTAATGCTGCCTTTAATAATACCAATGATACAGAGAATGCCATACAAATATGTAACAAAATAAGGGCGCACAGAGGAATCGATATAGATAGGCTATGCGAGCTCTCTGAAATGGATTTTCCAAGTTGTTCATTCATCATAGGAAGATTAGAAAGCATAGGCGTGATTCAACGTGATATTGTCGGCTGCTGCTCTATCAATACTATTTTTGATTAACTTTGCGCTCTATGGCAACATACATAGATACACATGCACACAACTCTGATGAAGCATTTTCCGGATGCGAAGACGAGATAATCTCCAAAAGTATAAGCGCCGGAGTAGTCATGATGCTTCAGCCAGACATTGACTCCAAAGAAAGGGGCAGGATGTTGAGTCTTGTCGAGAGACATCCAGACAGGCTTCGTGCAATGCTTGGGCTCTACCCTGGTTCGGTAGACGACAGATGGAAGGAGGAGATTGACGCCATACTACCACTACGTAGCCCCCGGATAGTGGCCCTGGGGGAAATTGGCCTGGACTACCACGAGGGAAAAGAGTTTCGAAAAGAACAGATGGAAGCATTCCGAACCCAGTTGGAACTGTCTTCAGAGTGGGATCTTCCAGTCAATATACACCTTCGTGACGCGACAGAGGACTTCTTCGACATATTGGAAGACTGCCGACATCTGCACTTGAGAGGCAACCTGCATGCTTTCGGAGGGAGTTATGAGACATTCTGCAGACTACAACGGCTCGGTGACTGGTATGTAGGAATTGGCGGTGTTGTTACTTTCAAGAATTCGCTTGTGGGCAAGGACATATCAAGAATACCTCTCGACAGAATAGTACTTGAAACAGACGCACCATATCTTGCCCCTACCCCATATAGAGGGACACGCAACGACAGTTCCAATCTTCCTATCATCGCTCGTTTCATCGCTAACCGCAAGTCTATCTCGGAAGAAGAGGTAGCATCAGCAACCACTTACAACGCCAAACAATTGTTCGCCTTATGATCGGTTTCAATTTTTTTAAAGACCGCAGTGACAATGTAAAATCCGCAGTGCTGCTCATCTACACAGGCGGCACTATAGGGATGAAAGAAGACCCAGAGAGCGGAGCACTGGTCCCTTTTGATTTCGACAGCCTGCTTGAAGAAGTGCCTGAACTAAAGAAGTTCGGACTACGGATTGACCACTATTCATTTTCTCCACTGATAGACTCATCTGACGTGGAGCCTTCTATATGGCAGTCGCTTGCAAGGCTCATTCAGGAGAAATATGACTCGTATGATGGGTTTGTTATTTTACACGGTACAGACACTATGGCTTATAGCGCCTCTGCACTGAGTTTCATGCTTAACAACCTCACCAAACCTGTCGTCTTCACCGGAAGCCAATTGCCGATAGGCAAGCCGAGGACGGACGGCAAAGAGAACTTAATATCCGCGGTAGAGATAGCCTCAGCACGTGATAACGATGGCAAAGCAATCGTGCCGGAGGTCTGCATCTGCTTTAATTCCAACCTTTTCCGAGGTAACCGCAGCACCAAGATTAACGCCACCGGGTTCGATGCATTCAGTTCACCAAACTACCCGCCACTAGCCACTGCTGGCATCAATATCAAATACAATAGCGGATTCATACACTATCCTAAAGAGCACTCCAAGCCATTCAGCATCAACACTGACCTTGATACCCGCGTTTCAGTATTGAAAATTCATCCCGGCATCACTGAACAAGCCGTCAGCGACATACTCCTTGGCAGCGGAACAAGAGCGGTCATACTCGAGACTTATGGCTCTGGCAATGCCATCTCTAAGCCTTGGTTTCTCCAAATCATCAAAGAGGCGGCCTCAAGGGGGAAGATCTTGCTCAATGTAACGCAGTGCCTGAGCGGAGAAGTAGACATGAGTCTATACGCAACAGGCAAAAGTCTAAAAGACGCCGGAGTGGTATCGGGATACGACAGCACCACGGAAAGCGCACTTGCTAAGCTTTTCCACTTGATGGGTACGGAAAGCGATGCGGAAAAGATTAAAAACCTATTGGCAAAGAACCTAAAAGGCGAAATATCCAAGTAAACCCTTGCTATGTGGATTTTTTTTACTAAATTGCAGCGATTTTTATATGCGAATATTATTACAACTAATACAACATCAAAATTCGTTATGAAAAAGTTTTTCATGTTTTTGGCAGTTGCCGGCGTAATGGCTTTCTCTGCCAACACTGTTTCTGCTCAGGACGAGCAGGCTGCTTCCGCAGCAACTGAAGTCGCAGCTCCAGCTAACGACCTCGCTGCCCTCACAGCAGCCGCTCCGGAGGTTCCTCTTCACCAGGCACTCAAGACCAAGTTCATCGAAGGTGGTCCAGGCTTCATGGCCCTCATCATCATCTGCTTGATCATCGGTCTTGCACTCGCCATCGAGCGTATCCTTTATCTTTCTTTCTCAAAGACCAACACCAAGAAGCTTGTTGCTGCTGTTGAGAAGGCTCTTGAGAACGGTGGAATCGAAGCCGCAAAGAAAGTATGCCGCGACACACGTGGACCTGTAGCAAGCATCTTCTATCAGGGACTCCTCCGCTACGAGCAGGGTATTGATGTCGTTGAGAAGACTGTTGTTTCTTACGGTTCAGTACAGATGAGCGAGATGGAGAACGGTCTTTCATGGATTGCACTCTTCATCGCTATCGCACCTTCTCTCGGATTCCTTGGTACCGTTATCGGTATGATCCAGGCATTCGATGCCATCCAGGCTGCTGGTGATATCTCACCTAACGTTGTTGCCGGTGGTATGAAAGTCGCTTTGATCACCACAGTAGCAGGTTTGATCGTTGCAATGATTCTTCAGATTTTCTACAACTACATCCTTGCCAAGATTGACTCCATCACCATTGATATGGAGGACTCTTCAATCTCCCTCATCGATGTACTTACGAAATATAGCGAGAAGAAATAATCATTTTGCACACGTTTTAATATGAAACTCAATAAGTTTTTCAAAATACTTATGCTCGTGCTGATTCTCGTCAGCGTCGGCTTGTTGGTATGGGGCTCCATTGTGGGCTTTACTGCCAAGGATGGCCAGGCTGTTGATGTACTCTTCTACTGGGCATATGTAATGGTCGGGCTCGCTCTCGCCTCTTGGGTGTTGGTAGGCCTCGTCCTAATGGCGAAGAACAACCCGAAATCACTTATCAAGGTCGGTGTTATTCTCGTCGCAGCCGCTGCGATTTCGTTTGTAGCATACCTTCTCGCTCCAGGTAACCCTGCAGTAGGAAGGGAGAATGTCTCACCTGCAGATACAGTCGCAACGCTCAAACTCACTGATACCGTTCTCAACCTTACTTACTTTGCCGCTGCTGCTGCCGTATTGGCAATCATTGTCGGCGAGGTTCGTTTGGCAATCATTAACAGGAAATAATTATGGGCAAGAAAACACCGGCAATCAATTCAAGTTCTACGGCTGACATCGCATTCCTGCTCTTGTGCTACTTCCTCATGACTACAACCATGGGGTCACAGACAGGTCTGTCCCGTCGTCTTCCTCCTATGCCGACAGAAGAACAGCAACAGGAGAACCAGAAGGTCAACCGACGCAACATCATCGTAGTGAGAATAAACTCTTCCGACAAGATTTTTGCAGGTGGTGAGCCCATTGATATCAGTCTGCTTAAGGACAAGATTAAGGAGTTCCTCCTGAACCCGCGTAACGATGAATCCCTTCCTGAAAGGACAATGACAGACATTGAGGGATTCGGACAGTATCCTGTCTCAAAGGGTGTAATTTCACTCCAGAACGACCGTGGTACAAGTTATCGTCAGTATATCGCAGTTCAGAATGAGCTCGTAAAGGCCGTCAACGAAATCCGTGACGACTTTGCCCTTAACAACTACGGAAAGAAGTTCATGAGCCTCGATGAAGAGAAGCAGGAGATAGTTAAAAAGGCTATCCCTCAGCAGATCTCAGAGGCAGAACCTAAGGATGTAGGTAAAAGAAGATAATAGGAGATAAAGAATATGTCTAAATTCAAGAAAGGCGGCAAAAAAGAAATGCCGGCAATCACTTCAAGTTCACTTTCTGATATCGTGTTCATGCTCCTGTTCTTCTTCATGGTGACCACCCAGATGCGTGAGACCGAAAACAAGGTAAGCGTAAAGGTTCCAGAAGCTTCAGAAGTAGTCAAGCTCGAAAGAAAAGATCTCAACTCATACATCAACATCGGAACTCCTATCCGCTCTCTTCAGGCGCAGTTCGGAACCGAGCCACGTATTCAGTTGAACGACTCTTTCAAGACTACCACAGATATCCGCGACTTTATTGCTGCGGAGCGTGAGTCAAAGAGCGAGTCAGACAGACAGTTTATGACTGTTAGTATCAGGGCTGACCAAGATGTCAGAATGGGTATTGTAAGTGATGTTAAGCAGGAACTCAGAAGATGTTCTGCGCTTAAGATCATGTATTCAGCAAGAAAACCGTCAGAATAATACTCTGCGGCAATATATGAAAGCAGCCCCCTTTTGAGGGCTGCTTTTTGAAAATATGAGAGATGCAAAGCGTTTCTCAAGACAATAAAACACAAAACAGAGATGAAGGATATACTTCGCACAAAGGTAAGGGAACTGCTGAATATGGAAGCAGGTCAGGAAGTTCTTGCCAAAGGCTGGGTAAGGACCAAAAGAGGCAACAAGGAAATAGTATTCGTAGCACTCAATGATGGCTCCACTATCAAAAACATACAGATAGTTGTAGACAAAAATTCAGACACAGAGGCGATCCTACCTAAAATCACAACCGGTGCCTGCATCGGAGTAAGAGGGCGTCTCGTGGAGTCTGTCGGAAGCGGACAATCAGTGGAAATCCACGCAGAAGAGATTGTCCTATACGGCCCTTGCGACCCAGTACGCTATCCACTTCAGAAGAAAGATACTTCTCTTGAGTACCTGAGAACCGTAGCACACATGCGCCCACGTACCAACACTTTCGGTGCAGTTCTCAGACTTCGTAGTCAGATGGCATATGCTATACATGAGTATTTCCACCAGAAAGGCTTCGTATATCTCAACACTCCGCTAATCACAGCTTCGGACTGTGAAGGGGCAGGGCAAATGTTTCAGGTCACTACACTCGACCTTAACAACGTACCCAAGAACAAGAAAGGAGAGCCTGACTATTCAAAAGACTTTTTTGGAAAGCAGACAAGTCTAACAGTAAGCGGACAACTCGAAGGAGAGCTCGGTGCAACAGCACTCGGAGAAATCTACACATTCGGGCCTACATTCAGAGCAGAGAATTCAAATACTCCTCGTCACCTCGCAGAATTTTGGATGATAGAGCCTGAAATGGCGTTCTATGATATAAAGGACAACATGGACCTAGCAGAGGACTTCATCAAGCATCTCGTAAAGTACGCTCTCGACCACTGCATGGAGGACATACAGTTCCTCAACGATAGGTATGACCCGGAACTTGTGGAAAGACTACAGGGTGTAGTAAACACAGAGTTTGTAAGGCTTGAGTACACCGAGGGAATACGCATTCTTGAAGAAGCAGTTAAGAATGGAGTCAAGTTTGAGTATCCAGTGTATTGGGGAGTTGACCTTCAGAGCGAACACGAAAGATATCTCGTGGAGAAACACTTCGGAAAGCCAGTAATTCTAACAGGATACCCTAAAGAAATAAAAGCATTCTACATGAAGCAGAATGAAGATGGAAAGACAGTACGAGCAATGGATGTATTGTTCCCGAAGATTGGTGAGATAATCGGAGGTTCTGAGAGAGAGTCAGACCTTGCCAAGCTTGAGGCCCGTATTGATGAGATAGGGATGAGTAGACGCACATTGGAATGGTATCTCGACACCAGGCGCTTCGGAAGTTGTCCTCATAGCGGATTCGGACTCGGATTCGAGAGACTTCTTCTCTTCGTCACAGGAATGGCAAATATCCGCGATGTGATTCCATTCCCTCGTACTCCTAAGAACTGCGAATATTAATCTCTCATAATATGCTCGTAATAGGAATTGCCGGAGGCTCCGGCTCAGGTAAGACAACCGTAGTAAAAGCCATAACAGAAAGGCTCAAAACAGAAAAAGTAGTAGTAATTCCACAAGATTCCTACTATAAAGACTCGAGCGACCTTACCGATGAGGAGAAGCGTAATCATAACTTTGACCACCCAGATGCTATCGACTGGGAATTACTCAGTTATCAACTCTCCGAATTAAAGAAAGGACACAGCATTGAACAGCCAGTATACTCATACATCTCATGCTCCAGATCCAAGACAGAGACCGTGAGAGTCGAACCGGCAGATGTAATCATCATTGAAGGAATTCTTGTGTTTAACTGCAAGGAGCTTCGTGATCAGATGGACATCAAACTGTTCGTGGACGCAGATGATGATGACAGACTCATGCGAGTAATGGCAAGAGACATCTCGGAGCGGGGCAAAGACGTGCATTGGGTAATAGAAAGATATACTCGCACCGTGAAGCCAATGTATCTGCAATTCATCGAGCCAAGCAAACGCTACGCTGATGTCATAATCCCTCAAGGTGGGCACAATAAGGTGGCTATTGATATCATCATCAACACAATAGAGAAATCTCTCAAAGAGCAGAAGAAAGCGGAAAAGTGAAAAAGCTTTCACAAGAAGATAAGGCAGGACTATATCTCACCGTAATAGTGCATCTTGCGGTGACTATAGTCCTACTTGTCGTTGGACTTGGATACTCCTTGAATAAGGAGAATAGTTTCGTGCTTGACTTCAGTAAATATGACGAACTGGAAAAAATGCAAGCCGAGGCAGAGGAACTTCGGAAGGAAGCAGAATTCAAGGAAAGCATAAGTAAAAAACTACAAGAAGAACTCGGCGGAGAAGAAACATCTGAGATCAAGAGCGTAGCTGTCAATAGAGGCTCACTAAAGGACGATAGAGGCACAGATGCAGACCAGTTGTACAAAGACGCGGAGAGGCTTCAAAAAGAGCTAAAAGGAGGCTACGAAGTATCCCCGGACGAGGTAGCTGCTCTATCTCAAAAAACCGATAGACCTAAGCAAAACAACACACGGACAGAATATAAGGGGCCTTCAGTAATATCCTATGACCTTGGTGGAAGAAAAGCAAGTCATCTTCCCATTCCTGCGTACCGCTGCAACGGAGGCGGAGAGGTGAAAGTCATCATAACGGTTAATCCCTCTGGAGCCGTAACGGCAGCTAAAGTGGAAGAGCAGGCTTCAACAGACGACGCATGCCTGCGTTCATTTGCAATACGCGCTGCAAGGCTATCCAAATTCTCCATCCAAAAAGATGCGCCAGCCAAACAAACTGGATACATCATCTATAACTTCATCGCACAGTAAGGACGCAGCGAAATCATCCTAATCAAAGAATAAACCATCAATTTTACGCGTAGTAGACGACAAAAAAAGGGGGCTGTTCAATTGACAGCCCCCTTAAATAAATCTCAATTAAAAATTATTTATAAATCACCTCTATGCTTGACATATAGACTGCATAAATGGAGTTATTGACAATCTTAAAATACGTATAATCTCCAGAAGAGAGGTCGTACACAGAACCAGACTCATCATCTGAAGAAGACAAGGCTATTTCGATAGAAGGATTGGAAGAAGACCCTGCATACACAGTAACGTTGTCCTTATACCATTTCTTAGTCTCAGACTTATTGAGTTTGATAGAAGAAATGGCCTTCACAGCAGACTTGTTGTAGATATATGAGCCTTCCTTCTTCATCTGAATACCATTGCCGTAATTTGCAACATTGTTAATCACAATAGTTGTACCGGAAGCGGAAATCTCTGAATCATCAGCTGCGTATGAAGAAGGGAACAAATCAGATGAAACTGTAAGTTGATCGCCTCCCGGAGTCGGGGTCGGATCTACGGCAGAACCAGACTTGTGAGAAACATAGAAGCAGCCGTCAGCCTCAATAAGGTCCTTGTAACTAGTCTTATAGCATACGATGGTAAGTTCATCACCCTCAGCAACTCCAAGTTTATCAAAATTGCCTTTCGCACCGCCAAAACCATTCCTTACACCATAGACGTAAACCTCGGTAGTACCGTCAGTAAGTGCGAAGTTGCCATAGGTAAGATCCCATTTAGTATTGGCCTCGGTACTCTTGGCAACCTTTCCAGAAATACGATAGTATGCTGTTTTATCGTTAGGAAGAGCACGGAACCCTGCAAGGTCAATATCTTTCACAGGTGTGACTGACTCCACAGAAGCATTTACAAGCTGTCCAGCCCCATTGTATGAGCCCTTAGCACCAACCACTGTAATGATATCACCATTATTTACGGTAAGCTCACCATAGCTCACCTTATAGAGGTAAAGTTCTCCAGTAGCATCCTTGATATAAATCTTTCCAGCAGAAAGATCATTTACCTTAGACACATATCCAGAGACCCTATACTGAGTTGAACCATCCTCTGCAGCAAGAATAGTAGCAACATCAGCATCTATGATAGCACCCTTTTGGCTGATAGTTGCCACAGCTGAATAGCTCTTTCCTGAATTTGTAGTAACGAAAGAGACTTCCACAGAACGGTCGCCGACTTCGTTGGCGGCAGCGGAAAGTGTTACAATAGTCTCCTTAGCACCAATCTGAATTCCAGTTACGGAAAGCCAGCTCTTGGCTTCCTCTGGAATAACAACTGAAGTTCCTTCACCCTTAACAGTAAGAGCAACATTCACATCACCACCTTCCTTGGCGATAGTGGCATCAGCAGGATCAATTGAAGCGACCTTGATAAGGGACTTCTCGATAGCGATGACGTCTACATTCACCATCTGTGGACCATTATATGTGCCCTTCTTTCCTTGAACTGTAATGATATCACCAGCTTCAATTCCAAGAGCAGCGAACTTCTTCTCCTCACCATTGTTCAGAGTGCCGTACACATACACAGAACCGTATGCATCATCAATGTAATAGTTACCGTAAGTTGTATTAGAAATGCCCCTCACAGTACCCTTTATACGCCATGTGGTACCATCTTCAGCCGCATTGACATCAGTAGTCTTGGAAATAGGAAGTTCCAACTTGCCGGCCTGCTGGAGAACGTTGATCAATTGAGTTTTGCCTGCACACACAAGCCTGAGGGTAGTGGTGTTGGAAGCAGTACCTGCCTTTGCGGAGAATACCACCTTGGACTCACCGGCCTCACCCTGAACAGGTGAGACGGTAAGCCATTCCGCATCCTTTTCACTTACAGCGATGGACCATGAGTCCGTAGCCGTAACAGTTATCTCCTGCTGACCACCCTCAATTGGAATGGCAACGTAGGAAGATGATACGCGAACTTCTGAGAGGAACATCTCCTCATTCTTGTCACATGCTGTGAAAAGAGTCAAGCCCGCGAGAAGAGCTGCAATTATATTTTTAAGTTTCATAACGACTCGTCCCTATTAGTTGAATAGATATTTGATACCAACTGATGCATACCAGCACTGGCCAAGGTTGTGATAAGGCTCAAATGTCTCAGTGTTGCCATTGACAGCCTTAGGAGTAGAGAATGTAGCATAGCCTTCCTTATCAACACCCTCGTATTTGAGAACACGAGGCTGATCTGAGCCAAGAGCAGGATTGAGATATTTGATTACACCCCAACTTGAATTGAAGAGATTAAGAATATTCTTAACATCAAGGCTGAGCTGAAGTGTGTTGGTAGACTTGCCGACCTTGACAGAGAAATCATGCTTGTAGCTGAAGTCAAGTCTGTGCACCCATGGAGAATATACGCTGTATGCCTCTGCATACTCACCCTGATGCTTGCTGAGGTACTTGTCTGCATGAACATAGTCCATAAAGCGAGCAGCATCATCATCAGATACGAAACGGAACTCCTTGTTTGCCACCTGCGCATCCGTAGGGATGTAAATTAGGTCGTAATTGAATCCGTCGTTATTGATGTCATTTGTGGTCATATAAGCATAGTTGAAACCGCCTCGCCATGTCTCGTATATGAAACTGTAGTGGTTTCCGCTGCGATCGCTATGTGTAAGAGAAGCGACGAAACGGTCAGGGGTCACATTCTGTGAGTTATGAAGACCTGGGTTGTTAGGTCCGTTGACGGTACCCATGTAGTTGAGCACTGAAGAAGCGTTAGAACCAGGCATGCTGGTAAGCTCCTTGCTTGCAGTATGAGTATACGCAGCCATAAGACGAAGTCCCTGTACAGGCTCCATGTTCACGGTTACAGAGCCAGAGTATCCATAACCCTTGCTAGTATTCTCAAGAACATATGCGTTAGGCATATTCTTATACTGCGGAGTATAAGTAGTCACACCGTCCTTTGTCTCCACCTTGTAGGAAGCAAGGTAAGTAAGCTTGGAGTTGGTATCGTAAATAGGGCGGTTGTCTACACCATTGAACCTTGCAAATCCATTAGGATCCTTGACACTCCAGTCGCGCAGAACAACACCGTTGATAGTCTTGTTAAAGATACCCTCAACACTCACAGTGAATGGGAATGAAGTAGGGAATGCATAGTCAATGGCAAGAGAGGTCTTCCAAACCTGAGGCATCTTAAACTTAGAATCCACAGCAGAGAAGTTGGAAGGAATAGTTCCATCTTCAGGGGAGATAGTAGAAGGATATCCAAGAGAGATAAGCTTCTCGTAAAGCTCGGCGCGGCTGAGTACTCCACCAGCGAACTCGCTCATGTCAAAGTATGTCTTGCCGTTCCTTACCTCAGTACGTCCGGTGTATCCATCAGGGACAGTCTTTCCTGCATTGATGGCTGCCTGATACTGAACCATACCGGAGTTTGTAGGCATATTGGTAAAGAATACTAGAGGCAGACGTCCAGAGAAGAGTCCGGTACCACCACGGAGTTTGAAACTCTTGTCACCGAGTACGTCCCATGTAAAACCGACACGAGGAGAAACGGTAATGCTGGCAGAAGGCCACTTACCGGTATCAATAGACTTACGTCCTGGGATGGTTCCGTAAGTACCGTCATCATTCTTGATATAGTCGCCCTTGGCGTCATAAACATACTCACCAGCCTCATTAACTGAGAATCTTCCTTTCTTATAGAGGTCAGCGTTATCTGCATTCCAATCAATAGAGTAGATGGAAGCATTGGTCATAAGATCCCTATTGTCGAAGAACAATCCGTCGAGACGAATACCGGCGGTAAGTTTGAAATTGTCATTTACCTGCCACTCGTCCTGAGCATAGATGCTCGGCTTGTGGAAACGAACACGGGCAGCCGGATTAAGTTCTCCGTCGTAACCGTATGTAAGGGCGACAGTCTCAGGAGTAGCCTTGCTGATGAAATCATCAACACTGCTATAACGATAATATCCAGTGCCGTTTCTCATGTATGAGTTGTCAGCCATCTGATACTCGTAGCTGATACCTCCAGTAACCTTGTGGTCACCATTGTACCATGTAAGGTCGTCCTTAACGGTAGCGACAGTGTTGTGAACCGCATTGTTCCATGTGAAGAGCTCGTATCCAAGAGCCATATAGTTGTCTGTATTTCCATCCTCATCAGTCTTGAGAATATCGATGAATGGGAACTCTGAAGAGTTAGTTCCACGAAGGTCATCAAGTTTGGAGAATGTGGCGAGGAACTGATTGGAAAGGTTGTCTGTGATACGGCTATTGAAATCTACTGACCATGTGTTCACATAGTTGTCAATGGAGTACATGGAGTTAGCGTACGACATGGAGTTCTTGGACATACGAGAACTTGGCATACGAGAACCACCATCCATAGAAGAACCGTTAGGCGAACTCCAGGACCTATTAAGAGTATAGTTGTATCGAACAGTCAACTTGTTCTTATCATTGATATTCCAGTCAATTCGTCCGAGGAACTTCATATTGCTCTCATCGGCAGGGAAATCCTCCCATGAGCCTGTGTCATATCCATACTCAGACTTAGCGAACTCAGATACTTTCTGAAGATCGGAAAGGGTGGTTCTGGAAACGAAATCGTCTGCATTAGCAACACCGTTCTTTGAGCCATGCCAACGATTAGCGATGGTTGGAGTCTTAGTATACTCTGCATTGACGAAGTAGAAGAGTTTGTTCTTAACAATCGGACCGCCGAGGGTAAATCCGTATGTGGTCTGGCGGTCGCTGTCACGGCCACTAGTGATAAGATCTCCACAAACGGCATCACCGCGCATATTCTCATTACGATGATATACGTAAGCAGATCCTTTTACAGTGTTGGTACCAGATTTAGTGATGGCGTTAATACCACCGCCGATAAAGTTGGTCTGACGCACATCATACGGAGAGATAACCACCTGCATCTCTTCGATAGCATCGATAGAAATAGGACTTCCGCCTCCAGGAATCTTTTCAGAAAGACCAAAGTTATTGTTGAAGTTAGCACCATCAACGGTAAAGTTGGCAGTACGTCCGTCAGCACCAGCGAATTTCATACCGTTTCCGCCGTATGGAGAAAGGCGGGTCACATCAGTGATGCTCCTGCTAACAGTAGGAATAGCCGTAATCTGTGCGTTGTTGATGTTGGTAGCTGCACCTGTTTTCTCCGTTGCGAAACGAGTAGCTGCTGTAGAGATAACCACTGCTTCTGAAAGCATTTCCTTGTCATCAGCGAGCTTAGTTGAAAGATTGTAACTCTCGGCAAGCTGAAGCGTGATATCAGTGTAATTCACTGTCTGATAACCGAGGGTGCTGATTTCTACGGAGTAAGGACCGCCAGCACGCATACCATTGATGAAGTAGCGACCTTCCTCGTTGGTTACAGAGTAGTACTGTGACCCGGAAGGTGTGTGTACGGCGACGACTGTCGCTCCGGGAATTGGCTCTCCGCCCATATCGGTAATCCTACCGTTCAGGGAAGAGGTTGTTACCTGCGCAGAAGCAGAGATAACAAAAAGCATTGCTGCGAAACACAGCAACAGGCTTTTGATTGTTTTGTTCATACAGTTTTATATAATTAGAAAACATTTCAGGTTTCCTTTCTCGCAAACTATTCCCAAATCGCTCGCAAATATAACCCATTCCGACCACTCCTGCAAATATGAAACGTTAAAAAAATATTACACATGCGTCCAATGTATCTTTACTCCACTACGTTCCATACCCCTAAACCATGTCATCTGTCGCTTGGCAAATTGGTGTATTGCTATGGCAAGTTTGTCCCTCATCTGGTCATACGAAAGCTCCCCGATAATATATTGCGTGACAAATCTGTACTCCAAACCATACCCAAGAAGAACATCCACCGGTACGCCTCTTTCCATAAGTCCGCGAATTTCATCCACCATTCCCTCTTTAAGACGCACATCCAATCTAGCATCAATACGAGCATTGCGAACTTCACGGCTCACAAGCGTACCAATAAAATATGGAGAACGAGGCAGCCCATCTATGCTTATAGGCGCACGACTCGCGCTGAGCGGTGTATTAGATGAGAAATCATAACCTGCAGTCACAGCATTAATATACATACCAGTCCCGCCACACAAGATAGGTACCGAGCGACGAGAGCGGATATCTGCATAAACTTTCTTAAAGTCTTCGACATAGCGGAATACATTATACTGCTCCCCGGCATCAGCAATATCAATAAGATGATACGGAATCTCACCATATTCATCGAGATCCTTGCCAGTTCCAATATCCATACCTCGATAGACCTGCCTCGAATCAGCAGAAATAATTTCCGCCCCACTTACCGGACATTCGTCTGTCATCCTTCCAGGACAACCTTCAAACATACCCACAGCCACCATGGCATTAATTTCGCGGGCAAGTTCCACAGCATACCTCGTCTTCCCAGAAGCCGTAGGGCCGAGTACTACCACAAGGTCAAGTTCGCCACGAAGCCACTGCCCTGCAAGAGAGCCCATATCTATAGATTCAGGCTCAGGAAGTTGGGCTAGGATATTATGAACTTTTGGCATAGATCAGTTTCTTTCCATCTCACGACGTATATCTTTTTCCTTAATGCTAGCCCGCTTGTCATATTCTTTCTTTCCGCGGGCAAGCGCTATATGAACTTTGGCATATCCATTGTCCGATATATAGACTCTCGTAGCGACGATGGTAAGGCCCTTGGTCTTGACAGCCTGTGCTAGATGCCGCAGTTCCTTGCGAGTAAGCAGAAGCTTACGATCTCTAAAAGGTTCATGGCTGCTCCAGGCAGAAGCCCAGAAATAAGTCGCGATATTCATGCCTCGGAGGTACAATTCACCTCCGGAGAAATAGCAATAGGCCTCCTGCAACGAAGCCTTTCCGGCGCGTATGGATTTAATCTCCGTACCCACCAGCACAAGCCCCGCATCATACTGTTCAAGAAACTCATATTCAAATGAGGCTTTCTTGTTGTTGATCTGCACTCTACTCTTAGCCTTTGCCATATATGGTATTATAAGCCAAACTCCTTCTTGAGAAGTTCGACACTATCAAGTTTCTCCCAGCCAAAGAATTGGATACCATCCTTTACATAAGGCTCGCGTCCCATGTGTCCGTATGCGGCACATGGCTCATAAATAGGGTTCTTGAGGCCGAACTTGCTAATGATGGCAGCCGGTCTTAAGTCGAACACCTTTCGGATGACAGAAGCGATATAAGCGTCTGCCTGCTGACCCTCGTATCCAGGGATAGATGCACTGCCGTACGTATCCACAAACACGCTCACAGGCTCAGCTACTCCAATAGCATAAGCTATCTGCACAAGACACTCTTTGGCCACACCGGCAGCAACAAGATTCTTAGCAATATATCTGGCAGCATAAGCAGCGGACCTATCCACCTTTGACGGATCCTTTCCAGAGAAAGCGCCACCACCATGAGCACCGCGTCCGCCATAGGTATCCACAATTATTTTTCTTCCCGTAAGTCCCGTATCTCCAGCAGGACCACCAATCACGAACTTCCCGGTAGGATTGACATGAAGGATGAAATGATCATCAAAAAGGGCCGCCGTTCTCTGCGGAAGTGATGCTATAAGACGAGGAATGACAATTTCCCTGACATCCTTCTCTATACGCTTCTGCATATTCTCATCCGTATCGAACTCATCATGTTGTGTACTAAGCACAATGGTATGAATCCTAATCGGCTTATGCTTGGCTGAGAATTCCACTGTAAACTGGGATTTAGCATCAGGCCTAAGGTAAGGCATGAGAGCCGGCTCATTGTGACGGATATCGGCAAGAATCTGCAGCATCCTGTGAGAAAGTGAAAGGGCCAAAGGCATATACTCCTCCGTATCAATGCAAGCATAGCCGAACATCATACCCTGATCTCCGGCCCCCTGCTCTTCAGGCAGCGCTCTCACCACACCCCTGTTTATATCGACGCTCTGCTCATGGATAGTAGAAATCACGCCGCATGAAGATGCGTCAAATCCATATTCCGCCTTGTCGTAACCTATTCTCTTGATGACACGACGTACCACAGATGGTACATCCACATAAGCATCTTCAGAACGGACCTCTCCTCCTACCACTACAAGGCCCGCTGTACAGAATGTCTCACAAGCGACTTTTGCCTCATTGTCCTGTCGGAGGAATTCATCAAGAATAGCATCTGAAATCTGGTCAGCGACCTTGTCGGGATGACCTTCGGAGACTGACTCCGATGTAAAAAGATAATTCATATTTTAGCATTTTTTTGAGCGAGGTTGCAAGCATTCAAATCTGTCCTCGTCTGCGTTAAAAGACTGCAAATATAGCAAAAATATAGTACTTCGCCAATTACGGCATACAAGCCACCCCCACCGCCCATAAAAGAGCCACAGCATCCTACTGCCCTACCGCATCTAACAACTTGCGCCTACGGGTCTCTGCAGAGTCATGCCCAAAGAGAAGCCTCGGTCCCTCTACTGACCTCCAATAATCAGAATCAAACTCCTGAGGCACCATTGGCTGGCGGTATTCCCCTTCATGGTCAATAACAAATGCGAGATAGTTAATCTTATATCCCTGCTCCCGGAACATGGTCTCATAGAATGTGGATACTTCATACACTTCGGCGTCTACAAGAGGCCTAAGTCTATCAAGTTCTCCATAAAGATCTTCAGTCTGCACCAACACCTTTAAGGAATTCACCTCACAGACAGCCTTAGTATATTCGTACAGAAACCGTGAGTCTGTCTTAAGGTGAACGACCCCTCCCCGCTTGAGCATCCCTCTGTACTTGTTCAGAAACACCGGAGAGCTAAGCCGAGAGTTAGGGCTTTTGTACTGTGGGTCAGAGAAAGTGAGCCAAATCTGCGACACCTCTTCAGGCGCGAAAAAAGCGGAAATAAACTCTATTCTTGCACGAAGAAAGGCAGCATTCGATATATGGTTAGATTCAACATATTTGGCACCTTTCCATAGTCTTGCCCCCTTAATATCTACCCCGACAAAAGCCTCATCTGCGCGACGCTCCGACATAGCCACAGTATATTCCCCTTTTCCGCAGCCAAGTTCTAGCACAAGCGGACACTCTGGACTGCATGACGAAAACTTATCTTGACGCCAATGGCCCTTAATCGGATGGTCAGCAAGATGTTCATACCCGTTGGCAAGCAACTCGCGAGAAGAGGCTTGCACAAGACAAGAGAACGTGTCATTCTCCGCAAACTTTCTGAGTTTGTCGTGTCCCATTACTCAGACGGATTCGGTTCCTTGCGTTGACGACCCTGCTGACGTGGACCTTTACCCTGACGTGGGGCAGCACCTTCTTCCCGACGTGGAGCTCCGCCTCCCTGTTTCTGGGCACCTTTTTTGGCTCCGCGCGACCGCTTGCGCTTTGGAGAGTCGAAACGGCTAATGCTATCATCGCCCACAGCCGTAATGAACTCCGGTGCGGTCTGCTCTGGCTCTGTGCGAAGAGATTCCGGCTTGATGCCGTTGCGATTCATCTTGATGATCTCCATGACCTCGGAAGCCGCAAGGGGATAAAGGTTGGCATCAGAAGTCTTGTCATAAGAGAAGTACATCGTCTCCCTGAGTATATCTGTCTTGCGAAGATAAGCTTGGCCATCCTCGAACTCAAGAGGCTCATTCACCCTCGGTATCCTTGACTGGGCATCCATATACGTAGCCACCTCGTAGTTGAGACAGCATTTGAGCTTTCCGCACTGGCCGGCAAGTTTCTGCGGATTGAGGGAAAGATCCTGACAGCGCGCAGCAGCCGTGGAGATACTCTGAAACGAAGAAATATAGTTGGCGCAGCAGAGTTCTCGCCCGCATATTCCTATACCACCTATCAACCCGGCTTCTTGACGAGCACCTATCTGCTTCATCTCGATCCTAATACGGAATTCCTCCGCGAAAACCTTGATGAGCTGTCTGAAGTCCACACGCCCATCGGCTATATAATAGAATATGGCCTTGGAGCCATCTCCCTGGAACTCCACATCTCCGATTTTCATCTCAAGACCCATCTCGGCAGCAATGCTTCTAGCCTTAATCATGGTCTCTTGTTCTCTTGCGATGGACTCCTGCCAGCGATCGATATCCGACTGGCGTGCCTTGCGATAAATCTTCTTAAGTTCTGCGGTATCAGGGTCCAGTCCCTTGTATTTCATCTGGCGACCCACTATAGGGCCCTCAAGAGTAACTATTCCAAGGTCAAGCCCGGATGTAGCCTCCACCATCACCATATCCCCCACCCTTACATTCTGCGGAGAATCATTGATATAGAAACCTTTACGCGTATTTTTGAACCGTACTTCAAAGATATCCTTATATGTGCCATCCTGCGCATCCTTGAGCCAGTTACGATCGCCAAGTTTGCAGCATCCAGGGCGGTATGAGCAGCATACCTCACCAGACTCCTGATCATTGGTCACGACGCAACCCCTCAAGCAGTCATATTGTATAGATTCGTTATTTTGCATATATAATCAGTTTGTCAACCATGTCGGTAAACAGAATCTTAAGGTTAATATTCAAGTCTATTTTACGTGCGGCATCATCAAGCACGGAAAGCGTCTTTCGCGGAAAACTCTTAGGAAGAGAAGAAGCGGCACGTCGAGAAATCTCCGAAGCCGAAGTGGCTGGCAGCCCTTGCTGGATCAGAAATATCTCTCTCAATGAAAAGGCCGCATATTTGCAGAAAGACTTCGCCATATCCCTTGAAGGCAATGCAGCCAGAGCATCAGATACATCAAGAGCGGAAAGGAAATCCCTCTTGCATAAAGCATCTATAAGATCAGTATATAGTTCCGGAGACTGAAAGGAAACCGATGCCCCACACCCAGAGCCTGCCACCATAATCCGCTGACACCGAGAAGATATAGTCTGAAGGACCTTCTCTGGATGATGGGTAATCATCACGAATACAGTCCTGCTGTCGGGCTCTTCAATGCTCTTAAGAAGCCTATTGGCAGCCTCCGCGTTCATAAACTCAGGCAGAAAGACAACCACCGTGCGGAATCCGCCTTCCAACGGGCTCACCGAAAGTTCGTCCAGAAGATGCTTGGACTCGTCCACCCCTATCATCTGCTTCTTCCCCTCTATACCAAGCGCCGCAGCAAGCTCGTCCTCAGTAAAGCGAGGATTCTTCAAGACAAGTTCTCTGAACTGTCGTGAAAACTGCACTGACAGCATAGACGAGGCTGTAGGGAAGATGAAATGCACATCCGGATGAATGAGTTTGCCTGTTTTATTGCACTGCGGACAAATCCCACATGAATCTCCGGTTGCGCGCGAACGGCAGTACAGATACTGGACAAATGCGAGGCAGATCTCCATGGCCTGGCCCCCGTCTTCATCCTGAAACAACAGTGCATTAGGAACTCTTCCGGCATCTACCATACCAGCAAGAGCCCTTACTACCTCTGCATTTCCTTGTATCTGACTGAACGTCATATATTTCTTAAAGTATTGTATTCCACTATAGAAACAAGATAATCCTTGGCGGCCGAATCTTCAATATCACCAAGCGCTGCCTTAGCCTTTCCAATAAACTTTTCAAGGCACTCCGCAGCATAATCAAGCCCGCCATTATCCATCACGAAAGAGCGGATCTCATCCTGATATTCAGGATGAGCATCCATATCCATAATCATCGACCTTATCTCGGCCTCCCGAGGGGAGTTTTTCAATGCGCCGAGTAGCGGTAATGTGATCTTCTTCTCTTTCAAGTCCACACCGGTCGGCTTTCCAAGAACGTCTGTCCCCACATAGTCAAGGATATCATCCTTAATCTGAAAGGCTATTCCAAGTGAAGTCCCATAATCTTTTGCAGCCCTCACCATCTCGCCAGAAGCCTTGATGGACTTCATCGCCGAAACAGTGGAAGCATAGAAAAGTGTAGCGGTCTTACACTCCACAATCCTATAATAATCAGACTCTTGAGTATCAGCACTACTGGCTTTTTCAAGCTGAATCATCTCTCCCTCTGCAAGGCTGGTAAGGCTTTTGGAGAAAAGGCCTACAACTTCGCTGTACGACGAAGCTCCGAATACGAGTTCCACAGCCTTTGACAGCCAAAAATCCCCAACAAGCACAGCCGCAGACGGTCCAAGAAGGGAAGATACCGTAGGCAGTCCACGCCTTTCAGAACTCTCGTCCGCAACGTCATCATGAAGCAAAGTAGCATTGTGCAGAAGTTCAATAGCCGCAGCATAACGGTATGTATCATCATTCGGCTGTCCGCAGGCCTTAGCCATAAGCAGTGCAACTATTGGGCGAAGCATCTTGCCAGAATGCGACCTAATGCTATTATTGACCGAATCAAGAAGACGGACATCAGTGCTCAACGCACCGTCCATATAATTCATCACCCGTGTCCAATCGGATGACAGATAAGCCAATATCTCCTCCCTACTCACAATAACGACTTCAATTGCTCTACTGTCTCAGGAAAAGAAATCAACTCCCGAGACGCCCTATCAAGCATCCCCTTTTCCACAAACAAGTCAAGTTGTTGCTTGTATGGTTCATAGAAACCATCCATGTTAAACGCCACAACCCGACCTTTGTACAAACCCATCTTGGCAAGACAATAGGTCTCTGAAAGCTCATCCAGAGTACCAATTCCACCAGGAAGAGCGATGGCAAGGCATGTTCCCTCGCGCATGGAATCTTTTCTCTCCGACATTCTATCCGTCCACACGCAACGTGTAAGCAGAGGATGCTCAAGCCCGCTCATAAACCGCGGTATGGCACCAATAACCTCGACCCCACATGCGGCAGCTTCATCACACACGACTTTCATGGTCCCCTTGACCGTACCCCCAGACACTATATCGTATCCACACAAACAAGCCGCACGTACTATTTCACGTGCAGCTTGATTGTATATAGGGTCTATATCACTGCTGGCGGAACAGAAAATGACCGCCTTTTTATCTGACATATTTAGAATAGCAATGTAACTGTAGCGGAGATACCGTTGACATTCTTGGCATTTATGTTTCCGATGCCGGAAATGATATTATCAAGCGTGGCGTCATTTGCACCGTAAAGGTCACTCAGTGTCCAGAAATACTTCACGCTCAGCTGAAGATGACGAAGCACCTCCACACCAGCGCCGAGGCTCACACCGTACTCAAGACGATTCTTAACATTATCCCATGTCTTCTTCGGCTCAGAGGCTGCTGCGAGTGCTCCGGAAGCAGTAATCTCATTAGTGACAGCATATCCCACGAAAGGCTCTGCCAGGCCATACAATCTCACCACCTTGCCAATTCCGAAACCAAGCTGAACCTGTACGGGGACCTCTACGAAGCCTGTCTTGAAATTAAGTTTGGTATCACCGATCTTTGTCACATCGAAATTGCTTCCCTTTACGTTGTAGAGGATAGCCGGCTGAATGGCAAGAATATTACCCAGTCCCAATTTGTATGAGAGTCCGACGTGATAACTGTTAATAGCACCGCCTTTAACATCATTGGCAGCAGCTTCAAGTGTAGCGGAAGCTGAAGTAAGACCGACGCTCACACCTACCTGGGCATAAGCCGAAACTGCAAGCGCAAGGGCCGCAAGGGTTACAAGAATCTTTTTCATCTTTAAGAATTTTAATTAAAATAGTTTGTCTATACGAGATGTGATATCCTGCTTGGATACAACTCCCACCGTTCTATCCACTACCTCCCCATTCTTAAAAAAGAGAAGAGTAGGGATATTACGAATCCCGTACTTCATAGAGATGTCTTCACAATCATCCACGTTGCATTTTGCAACAATAGCCCGGTCGGAATACTCTTCAGCCACTTCTTCAACGGTAGGACCGAGAACGCGGCACGGACCGCACCATGTAGCCCAGAAGTCTATCACAACCGGCTTTCCAGAAGCAAGAACTTCTGCAATATTTGCATCATTTATTACTTGTGCCATAATTCAATATATTTATAAAAACCCGCCACCAAAACGGTGACGGGTACAAAGATAGCAAATTAATACAAAGTTTCAATATTCCATACAAATGCCCGTAAACCAAGTTCCGGTGATGCTTCATCCTTGGCTTTTAGAGCCGAAAGTATCGGTTCCACCTTGTCATCCTTGACCACGACAAGCACAGCGTGGTTCATTTCAGGCCATGCATGGCTTCCGAGATGAGGCTGGCCGTTAAAACTGCCCTTTCCTTCGATATCCTCCCACCTTGTATAACCGCGCTGGCCGAAACTTGCCAAGATGTCGCAAATCTCCTCATTGTAGGACTGATTATATGCTATGAACATCGCTTTCATTTTCTTTTCCTCCTTTCTTGAATAGATGATACCATACAGTATACGGTAGGAATCAGCACGAGAGTCACCAATGTGGAGATAGTAAGACCCCAGCAGACAGTGATTCCGAGTGAGTTCCACATCTCAGAACCCTCACCATGGCCCACAGCCATAGGAAGCATACCGAGCACAGTGGTAAGTGTAGTCATAAGGATAGGACGAAGACGACTCTTTGCTGCTGTAGTAGCCGCATCCCTTATGTTCATACCTCTTTCACGGCACAGAATAGTATAGTCAATAAGTACAATACCATTCTTCACCACGATACCTAGTAGAATTATCACACCTATCAAAGCCATAAGTCCGAGTGCAGTGCCAGTCACCCTCAATCCGAAGAATACTCCAATGAGGGCAAATGGGATAGAAAGCATGATAACCAGAGGTCCCATGTAAGACTCAAACTGAGATGCCATGACCATATACACGAGGACGACCATAAGAATCATGAGTACGAAAAGATCCTTGAACGAATCCTGCTGATCTTCATAATCACCAGCAATCACAGTACTCAATCCAGAAGGCACAGGTGTATCAGCAATCACCTCTTCCGCTACTGCCACAGCGTCACTCAAGGCAGCCCCCTTGGCAAGCATGCCGCTCACAGTAATTACTCTTTCACGATCCTTACGCTCGATGGTAGGAGGGACCAGAGTTTCCACGACAGTTCCCAAATCCTTTATTCTTACCTGTTTGCCAACAGCATTAGGAATGCTGATATTCTCAATGTCCTCCACATTAGTACGAAACTCCGGAGCATATCTAACACGGATGTTATACTCTTCTCCATCTTCCCTATAATATGAAGCCACGGTTCCACTCATGGCAGCGCTGAACGCAGCACCTGCGGTAGTAGAATTGAGACCATTCAGAGCAAGTTTGGTCCTGTCAAAGTCCACCTGAAGTTCAGGAGTATACTCGTCACGACTTAGCGTCACCTGTGCAAAGATTGGGCTAGACTTCATCTTGGCCTGAATCTGCTTTGCCAGAACATCGGAATCATCAAAACTATAGCCGTAAATCTCGACATCAACAGAAGAAGCGCCTCCCATACCCATGCCGCCGTCAGTAACCGTAGCTGTTCTAACCTCAGGATACTTAGAAATAATACCACGAACCACGTCAGCTATTTCCGCAGAACTGCGCTGCCTGGTACTTGAAGTACCGATGTTGATATTAAGGGAGACGATATGTGTACCGTTACTCTGCATACTTGCAAAGGCATTATCAGAGTCGGCCTGACCGAACGATCCATTGAACACCTTGATCTCAGGAACCGCCGCCTCTATCTCATTGTAGATTTTATTGTAGAAATCACGAGTAACATCCTGCGCTGTACCATTAGGAAGATTGATGGTAGCAGTTATACGCTCCGAGTCCCCGCGAGGGAAATACTCTGTCTTGATGCCTGGAACAAGGAATACAAGAGACAGAACGAGCATGACCACAAAGACTGACACTACAATAACTCCACGTTTCACAGACCATCTGATGACATGAGCATATCCTCTTGAAATCCAGTTTATAAGTTTATTAAATGGCACAAACAGCCACTGATAAAGTTTTCCATGACTCTTCTCCGCTGTAAGCCAGCGAGAGCAAAGCATAGGAACAAACGTAAGGGCCGCTGTTGTGGAAACAATCATGATAATGCTCACAATCCATCCGAGCTGGCTAAACATGATACCTGCCATACCCTGAACCATAGTTAGAGGCAGGAATACACATAGCATGGTAAGAGTTGACGCAACAACGGAAATACCTACCTCTCCAGTCCCATGTACGGCGGCTTCTTGAGGTTTTTCTCCTCTGGCAAGATGCGTGGACACATTCTCCAATACCACAATGGCATCATCCACAACCATACCGATAGCTATAGCAAGCGCCGACATGGAGATAATGTTCAAAGTGCTTCCTGTCGCAAACAAGTACACCAAAGATGCAAGGAGCGCAATAGGGATAGACAGTACGATAATGATGGTAGACTTAAAGTTCCCCAAGAATAAGAATACCACGAGCATTACGACCAAGAATGTAATCAATATGGTTTCCACAAGAGTGTGAATAGTATTGATAATCTCGGTGGAACCATCATTAATGACAGAAATCTGAATATCGGAAGGGAGCGTCTTCTCTATCTGTTTGAGCTGCTTCTTAACATCACGAATCACATTGACTGTATTTGCTCCAGTCTGCTTCTGAATAGTGACACGCGCAGCTCTCACTCCATCAGTATAGGACTCCTGCTCGCGCTCCTCAGGTCCATCGTCAAGGGTGGCCACGTCGCGAAGATATACCACATCTCCATTATGGTTACCCACCACTACATCCAGAAGTTCAGAAGGATCTGTAAACTCTTTCTGGACCCTAAGGGTATACGTCTGGCTACCAATATCAATATTTCCAGAAGGAATATTCTTGTTCTCAGCGGAAATGACTTGAGCCAAAGAACTGATAGTAAGCCCGTATGCCTGAAGTCTGGATGGGTCACAATATACCTTAATCTCTCGGCTCGGAGCACCTATGACAGATACTGTACCGACCCCACTTACTCTGGCAAGAGGTGTTGCAAGTTTGTCGTCAAGAATCTTGTCAAGACCCTGAAGGCTCTCGTCTGCCGTGGCGGAAAGCAGCATAATAGGCATATCGTCCGCGCTGAACTTGAAGATTGTAGGCAGAGAAGCTCCATCAGGAAGCGTCGAACTCACCATATCAAGTTTATCCCGGACATTATTGGTTGCTTCATCTATATCTGTTCCGTATTCAAACGTAAGAGTAAGCAGGGAGATGTTCTCCTTGGACTGGGAATTAAGTTCCTTGAGATCCGCAACACCGTTGAGCGCATTCTCAAGAACCTTGGTCAGGTTATTCTCTATATCCCTGGCATTTGCTCCGGGATACGAGGACATAACCATAATGGTGTTTGCATCAAAATCCGGGAACTGAGCAATGGAAATCCTGCTCAGCGAGAACAAGCCCAAAATCGCACAAGCGACGAATATGAGCGTGGTGGTTACCGGATGTTTGACCGCTGAACGATAGATACTCATTTTACAACCTCCACTTTATCACCAGACTTCAGCAATGACTGACCTTTAACAACAACTTTTTCGCCCTCTGAAAGTCCTGTCACAACTTCATACTTGTCATCAAAGAAACGTCCGAGAGTAACGACCCTCGCATCCACGGTGGAATCATCATTGAGGACATAGACAAGCTTTTGTCCAGAGCCCTGCTGTTTAACTACGGCAGCGTCCGGAATCACAATACTATTTGTGTCGCCCATATTGAGAGACGCCCTTGCATACATGCCAGGACGCAGACGAGCAGATGTGTTTGCTACCTGCACTTCAACATTGAAAGTATGCGAAGCTGCATCCATTATAGGATACAGACGGATTACTGAACCCTTGAACTCTTCTCCAGGAAGAGCATCAGCGATGACTTTTACCTTGTCGCCCTTTGATACCTTGGTGTAATCCGCCTCAGAAACAGCTACAAGAAGTTTAACAGGAGAAATCTGCTGCACGGTATAAATAGGTGATGACATCGCATACATATCCCCCACATCATAATTTCTGGCCGTAACTACACCGCTTATCGGCGAACGAAGAACCGTGTTTTCCAAAAGATTGTCATAAGAACTCTTGGATACTTTGAATGAAAGCTCCATGGACTCGAAATCAGACTGTGAAAGTCCGCCTTCCTTGTAGAGCTGACGGCATCTCTCAAGTTCCGTCTCGTTATTTTTCAGTTTGAGGGCTGCCTGATCAAGCTGCACCCTGTCTATCTCGGCGAGGATCTGACCAGACTTTACGAAATCACCCACTTCCACATTCAATTTACGAATTCTACCTGCATTCTGTGGTGTGATATTATTAATCACATTTGCTTGAACTGTAGTAGAATAGTTAGTCTCATGAGACACAGTCTCCTTGACTGCAGAATAAACCTCCACAATAGGGGTCTTGTCTTCTTCCACAGGTGCAGCTTCCTGCTTGCGTGCACCACAAGAACTTGCCAAAACCATGACGGCAAGTCCGCACATTACACTTCTTATTTTCATTTTTCCGCTATTATTCATTTATAAAATCAGCACCTATGGTACTTTCAAGGTTTGCTTTGGCCACGAGATAATTGTAGACTGCCTGTGAAGATGTCAATCTGGCCTGCGTAAGAGCAAGTTGTGCGTCATTAAGGTCAGTAAGAGTATTCTTGCCGACACTATATGACTTGCTGGCGATATCGTATGCCTTTCTAGCGGACTCAACCGCACTCAACGCAGACGAATAACTCTTGACAGCAGTATCCATTGTATTAAGATACTGTCTGATAGCTATACGAAGTTGGCGCTCTGTCTCCTGTGCCTGTACATCAAGTTCATCAGCTTGCACACGGGCTTGACGCACCGCATTGGCACGTTTACCTCCAGCAAAAATAGGAATCTGAAGACTCAATCCGACATAAGAATATGGAGACCAACGGTACGCGCTAAAATTAAAATCGTTGGTCATGGCATTCATACTATATGAAAAGGACAAGGCAAGACTTGGAAGACTTGCATACTTCTGAGCCTTTATGCTCGCTGCCAGCTGCTGCGCCTGAATATCAAGCTGACGGAGAGATGAGTTGCCGGAAAGATTAGGCTGTTCCATCGAAACTGACGCACCAAGAAGTTCCTCATCATAGTCAAGAAGCGTTCCTTCCACATCAATGTCTTCTGAAAGGTCCACTCCCATCACAGCCTTCAACTGCCATAAAGAGAGCACTACCGAGTTCTCTGCATCGAAAACATTAGGGATGGCATTGGCAAGGCTCGTCTTGGAGCGTGCAAGATCAAGATCAGAGGCTTTCTGCGCATTATACTTGCGCTGAGTTTGCTCAAGATTGGCAAGAGCATTCTCATAAACGGACTTATACACCCCGAAGGCTTCCTTAGCAAGCAGACAAGCGAAATAAGCCTGCTTAACCTGCTTAACCATCTCAAGTTTGGAGCTACGAGCCTTCTCAACAGCAAGTTCTACATCAATATCTGATATCTTCAGGCTCTGCCACAACTGGGCATTGACAAGTGGCATGGAAGCGGACACACCAGCAGACCACGTATTCCAACGTCCGACCTCAATACCGCCTCCAGAAGTAGTACCAGAAGACGCTTCTTCTCCCCCGCCAAAGCCAGACATATCGAAATCCATGTACATCACCTGCTTCTTGATAGTGCGCTGATATGCAGCATTTCCATCAATCTGAGGGAACAGCGAAGAATAAGAACCTTTCCTGGCATAGCCAGTTCTCTTGATTTCCATCTCCGCCACTTTGACAGAAGCATTTTCACTAAGCGCAATCTCAAGTGCCTGATCTACGGAAATCACTTTCGGAGCTGCCTGACTACTATCCGCACTCTCTTGTACCTCCTGAGCCGGAAGTACCGCTGCAGACATCATGACAGCAAACAAAAACAACATCACTCTTTTCATATACATAAAATAACTGGCGGCAGTATTGCAAACACCGCGCCAGATAACGAAAGTTATTAAAAATATTTCTAAAATTTAGAATGCGCCACTGGTGCATCGTCTTTCTTGGATGGTTTCCTTACTGCATTGTCAGGCTTTACGAGTAAGTCTGGTGACTTTCTGACATACGACATGACAAGCATAACGACGCCAGCAACGATAAATGGAATAGAGAGTAACTGTCCCATATCCAACACCATAGACTCTTCAAAGCCGACCTGTGGCTCCTTGATAAATTCTATGAGAAATCTCATTCCAAAACATCCGAGAAGGAAAAAGCCGAAAAAGAATCCCCTATACACCCTGTCTGCCTTGTAGCGGTATATCAGGACCATAATTATACCAAGTATGAGGTACGAGAATGCTTCATATAGCTGAGTCGGGTGCTTCGGCACTGTCTCTCCTCGCAAGT